>Ga0302279_10000185_pt1 | contig 88733 bp, 82 predicted proteins | sample III_Bog_N3_3_FD_194541 | JGI IMG/M metagenome (GOLD analysis project Ga0302279, IMG submission 194541) | Peat permafrost microbial communities from Stordalen Mire near Abisko, Sweden - III_Bog_N3_3 | ecosystem: Environmental > Terrestrial > Soil > Wetlands > Peat | place: Sweden: Abisko...
CGTGGTCATGTCGAAGGTGAGTGTGGCGTCGCCCACGTAGTCGACCTCCCAGCCTTCGTCGCTGGCGTGGCGCGTGGTGGTCTCGCAGCATTGCTCGGTGCGGATGCCGGCGACGATCACGCGGCGGATGCCGTTCTCGATCAACCAGGTCGCCAGCGGCGTGCCGACCAGCGCGCTGTGGCGATGCTTCTCGATGGTCAGCGCGGCCTCGAACGGCGCCATGCCGGCCAGCGGGCGCACGAACTCGCTGCCGTGCGCGAACGGGTTGTCGGGCGACTGCGGGCCGTCGGTGTGAAACACGCGCACGATCGGGATGCCGCGCGCCTGCGCGCCGTCGACCAGCGCGTTGACGTGCTTGAGGAACATGTCGGCGCCGCTTTGCGACCAGTACGGGCGCTGCGTGAAGGATTCCTGGACGTCGATCAGAAGCAAGGCGGTCTGCATGGAAATCTCCTGTGGCTGGATGCCAGCATCTTGCTCGCGCAGCCGCAGTGTCGCAGCACCTGAAAGCGACCGCTTGCGGACGTTTCAGGACATCGTCATCGCCACGCGGCCATGCCGTCGATGGCATGCACGGCCGCATCGCGCGCCTGCGCGATCACGGCGGCCTTCCACTCGGACGTGTCGGTGAAGAACGCGTGGCGCATCTCGGCACGGGTGGCTGGTGCCTCCTCGCCGTGCGGCTGGCGCCGACGCGCCGCCCAATGATCGCGGCGCAGCGCCTGGATCACCACCGCCGTCGGCTGCGTGCCGAATTCCAGCGCGATGCCGGCGTAGTCGGCCTGCGGGCACTCATCGTGGACGGCGCGCCAGACGTTGCCGTGCAGCTCGGATGAAGTCGACGAGCCGTCCTCGGTGAACGTGATGCGGTTGCCCCACCAGGCCTTGGCGCGGTGCTTGACGGCGTCGTCGTCGGGACCCGCGAAGATGCGTTCATCGACGCCGCTCTCGCCCAGCCCGCTGTGCAGGTCGATCCAGCCGAGCAGCCGGCAGCGCGAGGCGTGCTGGCGCAGGACGAGTCGCAATGTCTGCTGGCTCCACGTGGGAGAGTCGCCGCCGTAGAACAGGCCGTCCGGGTGCTGGTATTGGCCACCCGAGATGGCCGACTGCAGCGCCGCCATGCCGTGCGACGCGGCGTAGGCCATCAGCTGGCGCTCGTTGTCGGCCGAGGGCGGCCATTGCTCGGGCAACAGGAAGCCGGCCAGTTCGTCGTAGCCCGGATTGCAGGGCGGCGGACGGCGGAAGTCGATGAAATTGCGGTTGAGGTCCACGCCTTCGTGCGTGACGCGTCGGTCGAACGAGAAGCCCCACGGGTTGAGCGCGTGGATGAACAGCAGCGCCACGCCCGCGCGGCGCGCGCGCGCCCGAAAATCCTCGTCGCGCAACAGGGCCACCTGCGCGCCCGAGCCGCAGAACCCCTCGACGCCGTGGCAACCGCTCGAGACGATCAACAGCGCATCGGCGTCGTCGGCACCCAGGCGCGACACGTCCATCGCGAGCGTCTCGAGCTCGATGCCGCGCAGCGGTTCGGGGTGCGATTCCATGTGCGCGCCGTTCGAGGCCTCGAGGAACTTGGCGCGGGCCCGGGCGTAGGTGGCGGCGAACGGGTCGGACATGCTGGTCATCGAAGTCTCCTCGGCAAGCTGGGGCAGGTTCTCTCGGCGCGGGATCCACCCGCGCCGCGACGCCTTTCAACGCCGGCCGGCAAACCACTGCTCGACCAAGCGGATCCACAGCGTCGCGCCCAGCGGAATCAGCTCGTCGTTGAAGTCGTAGTGCGGGTTGTGCAGCGTGCATGGCCCGAGGTTGTGCGTGTCTGGCGCGTCGCCATCGTCATAGGCCAGGCGATGGCGCCCGTCGCCGTTGCCGATCACGAAGTAGGCTCCTGGCTTCTCGAGCAGGAAATAGCTGAAGTCCTCGGCCGTCATCGAGGGCTCGAACGCCAGCGTGTTCTCGGCGCCGACGATGTCGCGCATGACGCCTGCCACGAACGCGGCTTCGGCCTCGTGGTTGACCGTCGGCGGGTAGTTGCGGTGGAAGCGGAATTCGACCGTCGCGCCGAAGGCGGCGGCGGTGTGGCTGGCGATGTCCTTCATGCGCCGCTCGATCAGGTCCAGCACCGGCAGCGTGAACGTGCGCACCGTGCCTTCGATGACGCACGAGTCGGGGATGACGTTGGTGGCCTCGCCGGTGTGGATCGTGGTGACCGAGATCACCGCCGTATCGGTGGGCTTCTTGTTGCGCGTGACGACGGTCTGGAACGCCTGCACCATCTGGCAGGCGATGGGCACCGGGTCGACGGCCAGGTGCGGCAGGGCGGCGTGCGATCCGCGGCCCTTGATCGTGATGAAGAACTCGTTGCTCGACGCCATGCACGGGCCGGGGCACACAGCAAGCTGGCCGGCCGCCAGGCCAGGCCAGTTGTGCATGCCGAACACCGCGTCCATCGGAAACTCCGCGAACAGGCCGTCCCGGATCATCGCGCGCGCGCCGCCGCCGCCTTCCTCGGCCGGCTGGAACAGCAGGTAGACGATGCCGTCGAAGTCTCGATGCTTGGCCAGGTGCTGCGCGGCGGCCAGCAGCATCGCGGTGTGGCCGTCGTGGCCGCAGGCGTGCATGCGGCCCGGGTTGCGGCTGGCATGCGCGAAGGTGTTGGATTCGGTCATCGGCAGCGCATCCATGTCGGCCCGCAGCCCGATCGCGCCGCCCGACTTGCCCCGGCTGCCTTCGACGATGCCCACGACGCTCGTCTTGCCCAGGCCGCGGCGAAGCGGAATGCCCCATTCGGCGAGCCTGGCCGCCACGAGGTCGCCGGTGCGCTGTTCCTGGTAGCACAGCTCGGGATGCGCGTGGATCTCTCGTCGCAGGGCGGTGATGGCGGCCGCGTCGGCCAGCAGGGATTCGATGACGTTCATGGACAGCACAGATAAGTTTCGTCGCCGATACCGGCCGAGGCATGAGGGGTCTGGCACCTCCTTCATCCGCGTCGCCTCGTTGTCGCGGAAGAAGGCAATGCCTGACTCCGGATCGTCAGCGGGGACGAGGTCAGGCATTGCCTCGAATCGCGATGAGCGGCCTGGACTTCGTGCTGAGCGTCGGCGGGATCCGAGGAGATGCCAGAGCCCTCCGGGCGACGTCTCGGGGCTTGGGCGAAAGCCCATCTTATGCCTGTCGCGTGTCGAACGACAGTCTCCGGGCAGAACACTCGACAGGGCCTTTGTGACATGATTTCGGGATGATCGATGCCGCACCGCAAGACACCCCGCGTACCGTCCAGGCGGCTTGCCCGCACGACTGCCCGGATACGTGCGCGATGCGCGTCACCGTCCAGCACGACAAGGTCATCCGCCTGCAGGGCGACCCCGACCATCCGACCACCAACGGCGCGCTGTGCACCAAGGTGTCGCGCTACGCCGAACGCACGGAGCACCCAGAGCGGGTGCTCAAGCCGCTCAAGCGCGTCGGACCCAAGGGCCGCGGGCAGTTCGTCGAGGTGAGCTGGGACGAGGCGTTGGCAGACATCGCCGCCCGGCTCGGCGAGATCGCGGCGCGCGCGCCCGAGGCCATCGTGCCCTACAGCTACGCCGGCACCATGGGCATGGTGCAGGGCGAAGGCATGGCCGCCCGCTTCTTCAACCGGCTGGGCGCGTCGCGGCTGGACCGCACGATCTGCTCGAACGCGGGCGGAGACGCGCTGGCCGCCACCTACGGCGCCAAGGTGGGCATGCATGTCGAGCATTTTGCCGAGAGCAGGCTCATCGTCATCTGGGGCAGCAATTCGATCGCGTCCAACCTGCACTTCTGGCCGATCGCACTGGCCGCCAAGCGCGCCGGCGCAACGCTGGTCTGTATCGACCCGCGCCGCACCGAGACGGCCGAGAAATGCCATCACCACCTGGCGCTGACGCCCGGCAGCGACGGCGCGCTGGCGCTGGCGGTGATGCGCGAGCTGATCGTCAACGACTGGCTGGACGCCGACTACATCGCCCGCCATGTCGACGGCTGGGACGCGATGCGCGAACGCGCGCTCGGCTGGACGCCGGAGCGCGCGGCCGTCGAATGCGGCCTGACCGCCGAACAGATCCGCGAGTTCGCGCGGCTGTACGGCACGACGCGCCCGGCCGCGATCCGCCTGAACTACGGCATGCAGCGCGTGCGCGGCGGCGGCAGCGCCACGCGGCTGATCGCGCTGCTGCCCTGCCTGACCGGCGCCTGGCGCCATCGCGCGGGCGGCCTGCTGCTGTCGTCGGGCGGCTGGTTCGCGCCGTTCCGCAACCAGGCTCTGGGCCATCCCGAACTGCTGGCAGGCCGCACGCCGCGCACCGTCAACATGAGCACGATCGGCGACGACCTGCTGCGCGAGACGGGCGAGGCGATGCCCGACGGCCACGCGTTCGGCCCGAAGATCGAGGCGCTGATCGTCTACAACAGCAATCCGGTGGCGGTGGCGCCGCAATCGAAGCAGGTCACGGCCGGCTTCCGGCGCGAGGACCTGCTGACCGTCGTGCTCGAGCATTTCCTGACCGACACCGCCGACCACGCCGACTACGTGCTGCCCGCCACCACGCAGCTCGAGCACTGGGACGTGCACGCCAGCTATGGCCACACCTATCTGGTCGTCAACGAGCCGGCGCTGGCGCCGCGCGGGCAATCGCGCTCCAACGCGGAAATCTTCCGCGCGCTGGCGCAGCACATGGGCTTCACGGAATCGTGCTTCGCCGACGATGACCTCGCGCTGGCGCGGCAGGCGGTCAAGGGCCCGGTGCCGTTCGAGCAATTGCGCGAGGTTGGCTGGGCCAAGCTGCCGCTGCCCGACGCGCCGTTCGCCGACGGCGGCTTCCCGACGCACAACGGCCGCGTGCAGTGCGATCCGCCCGGCCTCGGCTTGCCCGACTACCTGCCGCCGTATGAAAGCGTGCGCAGCGCGCCCGAGCTGGCGCGCCGCTTCCCGCTGGCGATGATCTCGCCGCCGGCGCGCAACTTCCTGAACTCCACCTTCGTCAACGTGAAGAGCCTGCGCGCCATCGAGCAGGAGCCGGTGCTCGAGATCGATGCCGCCGACGCCGCCGCGCGCGGCATCGCCGACGGCGACGAGGTGCGCGTATTCAATGACCGCGGCGAGTACCGCTGCGTCGCCCGCGTGAACGCGCGCGCGCGGGCCGGAGTGGTGCACGGCCTGGGCGTGTGGTGGCGCAAGTACGGGCTGGACGGTACCAACGTCAACGAGCTGACCCACCAGCGCCTGACCGACATGGGCCGCGCGCCTTCGTTCTACGACTGCCTGGTCGAGGTCGAGCTCGCGGTCGCCGCATGAGCCTGCAGCTGTGGCCGAGGCGGCGCGCGGCGCGCTGGGGCCTCGCGAGCGCGCTGAGCGTGGCAGGCGTCGTGCTGGCGCTGCTGGGAACGTTGTGCGCGACGTCGGGCTGTTCGTCGATCGACTACCTCGGCCAGTCGGCCTCGGGACACTTGCGCCTGCTGGCGGCCGCGCGTCCAGTCAAGGACGCCATTGCCGACCCGTCGACGCCGCCGGCCCTGCGCCAGCGCCTCGAGCTCACGCAGCGCATGCGCGATTTCGCGGTGACGGTGCTCAAGGAGCCCGACAACGGCAGCTACCGCTCGTACGCCGACTTGAAGCGCAGCGCGGCGGTGTGGAACGTGGTGGCGGCGCCGGAGCTGTCGCTCAAGCTCGCGACCTGGTGCTTCCCCATCGTCGGCTGCGTCGGCTATCGCGGCTACTACGACCCGGCCAGCGCCAACGCCGCGGCCGAGCCCTTGAAGGCCGCCGGGCTTGAGGTCGACGTCTACGAGGTGCCGGCCTATTCGACGCTGGGCTGGATGAACTGGATCGGCGGCGACCCTCTGCTCAACACCTTCGTGCAGTGGCCCGAGGGCGAGCTGGCGCGGCTGATCTTCCACGAGCTGGCGCACCAGGTGGCCTACGCGCCGGGCGACACGACGTTCAACGAATCCTTCGCCACCGCGGTCGAAGAGATCGGCAGCCGGCGCTGGCTGGAGGCCAACGCGAGCCCCGAGGTGCGCGCCAGGCAGGCGTTGACCGAATCGCGCCGCCACGACTTCCACGCGCTGGTGCGCGCCTGGCGTGCGCGGCTCGACCAGATGTACCGCAGCGGCCTGCCCGATGCGGAGAAACGCCGGCGCAAGGCGGAGCTCTACGCCGGCATGCGCGCCGACTACGAAGTCCTCAAGCGCGACCGGTGGAATGGCTACAAGGGCTACGACCACTGGTTCGCCACCGCCAACAACGCCGCATTGGGCACGCAGGCGGCCTACGACGACCAGGTTGGCGCGTTCGAACGCCTGTTCGCCGCGCAGGGCAGCGACTTCGATCGCTTCTACGCCGAGGTACGGCGTATCGCCGCGCTGCCGAAACCCGAGCGCGATGCGGCGATGGCGCCGTATCGCGATGCGCCGGCGGCACCCGCGACGTCGGCGTCCGGCGCAGTCGTTTCCGGCTGAGAATCAGTTCAACGCGCAGGAGAACACCGAGACATGGCTGACCTGCACCTGCACCGCGATCACGCGTTGGGGCTGGCCCGCGCGCGCCAGGTCGCGCTGAAGTGGGCCGAGGAGCTCGAACGCAAGCTCGACATGGCGTGCACCTTCATCGAGGGCGGCGAGCGCGACGTGCTCGAATTCAGGCGTGCCGGCGTGGATGGCCGCATGACCATCGCCGCCACCGGCTTCGACCTCGAGGCCTCGCTGGGATTCCTGTTCAAGCCCTTCGCGGCTCAGATCGAGGCCGAAGTCGGCAAGCAACTGGACGAGACGCTGGCCAAGGAATCGGTCAGCGCGAAACCGGCCAGAAAGCGTTGAGCTACTTCAGGTCTTCGATCAGGTCGATGTACGACTGACGGGCCGCATCCGGCGACTGGCCTTTCAGCTCGTTCCAGGCGTCCCATTTCACGCGGCCGACCATGTCGGTGAAGCCCGGGCGCTCGCCCTCGGCATCACCGGCGGTAGCCTGCTTGTAGAGCCCGTAGATCTTCAGCATCGTCGCGTTGTCCGGGCGTTCCGGCAGGTTCTTGCTGTCGGCGACCGCTTGTTCGAATTGCTCGTTCAACGTGCTCATGGCTCGTACCCTGCGAGGATGGAAGTCAGCGCATGTTAAATCGCGCCGATCCCCAGGGCACCGGCGCGGCCGCCGCGCCGGTACCGCGGCCGGCCGCGTTTCCTTTAGGCCGCGCGTTGCTTGCGGCGGCGTGCCGCCAGCGCGAGCGCGCCCAAGCCCATCGCCGCGAGGCTGATGCCTTCGGTTTCCGGCACCGGCGAGACCGTCGGCGCGAATGCCACGCCGCGGATCACGGTGTTGGCCTGGGCGGCCATCAGCGTCGTGAAGGCCTCGCCGTTCGCGGCCGTCGTGGCCGTCAGCGAGTCGGTCACGCCGTACAGCGCGGTCGGGTCGAGGTCGTTGATGGTGGCGTTGGTGGCGAACAGCTCCACCTGTCCGCCGACGACCTTGCCGGTCAGGCCGATCAGACCCGTCGTGCCCGCGGACGCCGTGTTGGCGACCAGGTTCAGGCCGGCCGAGATCGTGTAGTCCAGCTGCCAGGTGCCGTTGAGCAGGCTCCACTTCTGCAGGCCACCGTCGCCGGTGCCGCCTTGCTTGGGGATGCCGCCGTCGGCCACGTACAGGGTCGTCGAGTTGGCGAAGAAGAAGTTCTCCGGGCTCAGGTTGACCTTGCCGCTGGCCAGGCCGTTGCCGTTGCCCGCGATGGTCACCGCGTTGCTGATGCCGGCCAGCACCGTGGGCGTCGTCGTGCCGGTGGGCAGGGTCGAGCCGTAGACGGCGATGTTGGCCGAGCCCTTGCTCGTGCCCGTGACGCCGGTCTGCTTGCTGTCGGTCGAGACGTAGAGCTGGCCGTTGACGATCGTGGCGGTACGCGCGTCCGTCGACGTGTTGATGGCGGTGGCGGTGGACGCGCCGCGCTGGGCGACGAACACGCCCTGCGTCGTGTCGCCCTTGACGCCCTGGCCGGCGATGTAGAACGTCGAGCCGTCCTGCGTCGTCACGCTGCGCGGATTGTTCGTGTTGAACACGCCGTACAGCGCGGTGCTGGTGTTGACCGTGCCGTCGGCCGTCACGTCGGCGACCACGCGCGACACCGGGGTGTAGGTGCCACCGAGCAGACTGACCGTCTGCGCGAGCGCCTGGGTGCCGTAGGCGTTTGTCGCGTTGGCCGTGGCGCTGTTGAAGGCGGCGGCGTTGACGCCATAGCCCATGATCGTGAGCGACTTGCCGTCGCCCGACAACTGCAGCGAGCCTTCCGAAGACGATCCGTACTCGCCGGAAATCACCGAGTTCGCCACGCCTTCGGCGTCGATGAACGAAGCCTGCGGCAGCGTCAGGCCGTCGACGAAGGAGCCGCTGGTGGTGACGTCGTCCAGGACGATGGGCGAGGCCTGGTTGTCGCCGACCACGCCGCTGCCGTCGCCGTTGCCGTAGACGCTGATGACGAGGTCGCCGGCCTGGAACACCTGGGCCATCGCGGGCGTGCTGGCCGCCAGGCCGAGCACGATGCAGGCGGCGAGCGGGGTCGCCTTGAAACGCTTGGAGATCATCATCATTTTCAGCCTTGCGTCGCCAGGGTCGACTTCTTGCCGCGGCGCAGCGCGAACAACGCGCCCAAGCCCACGAATGCCAGCGCGAGGCCGTCGGCCTCCGGCACCGCCACGACGACGCCCGGCGAGCCGATCTCGCCGCCGGTGGCCGAGGCGAACGCGCCGTTGACGCCGACGACGCTCTTGGTGGTCAGGGTCGTGTTGTTCAGGCCGACCGTGTTGTCGAACGTGCCGCCACCGGTGTCGGTGCCGAACGCGACGCTCGCGACGAGCGCGGAATTCGTGGCGCTGCCGCTGAAGATGTTGACCATGTCGGAGGTGGCGCTCAGGCCGACGGCGCTCTGGCCGGTGCCCGTGGCGTAGGTGCCGATGGTGAAGTTGGCCGGCACGCTGGCGCCGAACCAGGCGGCTTCGAACTTGGCGATTTCGGCGGCGGTCGACGTCACGCCAGTGGCGTCGAGGAAGACCACGGTCTGGCCCGCGCCGATGCTGGTGATGCCGCTGAGCAGCACGGAGCCGGACGAGTTGCCGATCGAGATCGTGCCGCTGTAAGGCGTCGTGGTGTTGGAGGCGGCGTGGTTGTCGAGCATCGACCAGCCGGTGATGTCCTGCGCCGTCGTACCCAGGTTCGTCAGTTCGAACCAGTCATTGTTGTAGCTGCTGGAGCCGGTGCCGCTGCCGGCCGGATCGACTTCGGTGATGACGATGTCGGATGCCGCCATGGCATTGCCGATGGCCAGGACGGCAGCGACGGCGGTGAACAGGCGCTTGAACGCGAACGATTTCATGGAACGACCTCGGATGGAGATGCAACAGGTGGATGCCCGCCGCCCGCACGTCGTCGCAAGGCAGCAGGATGTCGCGCCCCACGCCGAGTCATCACGATCGGTGCGGGCCGCAGACGGAAACAAAAATGTTACGTAACCCGCGTGACGTCTCGGTTGGGCTGGCCCTGTCCGCGACCGTGCCGATCAGCCTATCGGTCAGCCTCCGGTCAGGGGGCCGGCACGAAGTGACCGGACGCGCCGCCGATCAAGCCACCGCCGCCTGGCATGGCGATCGTCACGGTGCCGAGCGGGTCGGCATGGACTTGCGTCTGTGAACAGGCCCTGGATCGAGCCACGCCTCACTCGTCCGCGAGTTCCGCCTTCGCCCGCTCCACATCCAGGCGCTGCGCCGCATCCAGCGGCTTGCACGCCGCGGCGTCGGCATAGAGCTGCTCGGCTTCCTTCATGCGCTTGTCGCCCTCGAGCATCACGAGGCCGTTGGCATATTCGATGCGGGCGGTCGCGGAGTCGGGATCGAGCGCGAGCGCTTGCTTGAACATCCGCAAGCCGATGGCGGCGTCGGCGCCGCGGGCCTTGGCCGCCGCGGTGCCGAGCCTGTCGACCATCTCGGCATGGAAGGCGCCGAGGGCGACGTGGGCATCTGCGTGCCGGGGCGACAACGCGATGGCGGCCTCGAGCGCGGCCTTGACCTTGGCATCCATGTCCAGCGCCAGCGCCCTGGCCACGCTGACGCCCTGACCGTGGCGTCCCAGCGCGTAGGCCAGCCAGTAGCGCGCGCTGGCGAGTTCGGGCCGGGCCTTGGCCTGGGCCTCCGCGCGTTCGGCGACCTCGAGGAACATCGCGAGCCGCGTCTTCTCGCTGGTTTCCAGGTAGTCGGCGTGGACGCACTGCGCCTTGTTCGCGATGACCACGCCCGCGTCGCCGAGCGCCAGGCCGGCGTCGCGAGCCTGTTGGAACCGCCCCGCGTGATACAGCGCCCACGCCGACCGCACGGCGCCGTCTTCGGCAAGCGGCTCGGCATCGCCCTGGTGCAGCCGCGCCCAGTGGATACTCAGCGTGGCGTCGCCGTAGATGTAGCCGGCGGCGTCGAAAGGGAAGGCGGTCCAATTGGTCATGGCGTTGCCTCGGCTGAGGGTGAACAGATCCGGTCAGGACTTGTAGGCGCTCGCCAGCGCCTGCAGGTGTTCGCGCGCGGCTGGCTCCAGGTAGGGCGTGAGCAGGCTCAGCACATGCGCCGCGCCGCGTGCCAGCGTGGCACCGGCCGACTCCGGCTCCAGCGCCTTGCGCGGCTCGCGCACGTATTCGTAGCTGAGCCAGTAGGTGAGCACCACCACCATGGCCGTGGCCACCGACGGCAGGTCGCTCCGGGCTATGCGCAGCTCGCTGTTGCTGCCCAGTCCGTCGAGCATGGCCTCCAGCGCGTTCGTCTTGTTCTTCAGCACGAACTGGAAATGCGTCTCCAGGCGCCGGTTCTTGGACAGCAGGTCGTTGAGGTCGCGGTACAGGAAGCGGTATTGCCAGATCAGCTCGAACAACAGGTGCAGGAACAGCCATGCGTCTTCCACGTGGGACACGTCTCCCGCCGCCGGCAGCAGTTCGCCGAGCGCCTTCTCGTAGCGATCGAACAGCGCGTTGATCAGCTCGTCCTTGGCCGGGTAGTGGTAGTACAGGTTGCCCGGGCTGATGTCCAGTTCGGCCGAGATCAGCGTGGTCGACACGTTCGGCTCGCCGAAGCGGTTGAACAGCTCCAGCGTGACTTCGAGGATGCGTTCGGCGGTGCGGCGCGGCTTCTTGGCTTCCATGGGGTGTTCTTGTTTCGGCCAGCGCAATCTAGCACCGCCGCGGGCCGATGCACAGAATGGCATCCCCGTGCTCGGGAAGGCACTTCTCGGCGAGTTCCTACAATCCCGGCCCTATGTCCGCGATTTCATTCCAACAGGTCGAGAAGGTCTACGGCAGCGGCGTGCGCGCGCTGGGCGGCGTCTCGTTCGACGTGCAGCCCGGCGAGTTCTTCGGACTGCTGGGGCCCAACGGCGCGGGCAAGACATCGCTGATCAGCATCCTGGCCGGCCTGGCGCGCGCCACCGCCGGCAAGGTCACGGTGATGGGCCACGACGTCGTCGACGACTACGCCGCGGCGCGCAGGTCGCTGGGCATCGTGCCGCAGGAGCTGGTGTTCGACCCGTTCTTCTCGGTGCGCGAGACGCTGCGCATCCAGAGCGGCTATTTCGGCGTGCGTGGCAACGACGCCTGGATCGACGAGCTGCTCGCCAGCCTGGGCCTGGCCGACAAGGCCAACGCCAACATGCGCCAGCTCTCGGGCGGCATGAAGCGCCGCGTGCTGGTGGCGCAGGCGCTGGTGCACCGGCCGCCCGTCATCGTGCTGGACGAGCCCACTGCGGGCGTCGACGTCGAGCTGCGCCAGACGCTGTGGCAGTTCATCGCCCGCCTGAACCGCGAAGGACACACGGTGCTGTTGACCACGCACTACCTGGAAGAGGCCGAGGCGCTGTGCCAGCGCATCGCGATGCTCAAGCAGGGCAAGGTCGTCGCGTTGCAGCGCACGTCCGAGCTGCTGGCGTCGACCTCCAACACCATGCTGCGCTTCAAGACGGATCACGCGTTGCCCGCGAGCCTCGCGGATCGCGCGCGCGTGACCGGGCGTTCCGCGCAGGTGAGCGCGCGCGACGCCGCCGACGTCGAGGCCGTGCTGGCTCAGCTGCGCGAAGCCAGCGTACCGGTCGAAGACCTGGAGATCGGTCGCGCGGATCTCGAGGACGTGTTCCTGAACATCATGACCGCGGAGCATCCATCGTGAGCAGCGCCCGCATCGTCCTGGCCGGCGCACAGCCGCTGTTCCGCAAGGAGATCCTGCGCTTCTGGAAGGTCTCGTTCCAGACCGTGGCGGCGCCCGTGTTGACCGCGGTGATGTACCTGCTCGTGTTCGGCCATGCGCTCAACGGGCGCGTCAGCGTCTACGACGGCGTGAGCTACGTGCAGTTCCTCATTCCCGGCCTGGTGATGATGAGCGTGCTGCAGAACGCGTTCGCCAACAGCTCGTCCTCGCTGATCCAGAGCAAGATCACCGGCAACCTCGTGTTCCTGCTGGTGACGCCGTTGTCGCCCGCGGCCTGGTTCCTGGCCTACACCGGCGCGGCCATCGTGCGCGGCATGGTGGTGGGCCTGGGCGTGATGGTGGTGACCGCGTGGTTCGCGCCGCCGGGGCTGGCCAACGCGTGGTGGATTCTGGTGTTCGGATTCCTGGGCTCGGCGATGATGGGCACGCTGGGCCTGATCGCCGGCCTGTGGGCCGAGAAGTTCGACCAGCTGGCCGCGTTCCAGAACTTCATCATCATGCCGCTGACGTTTCTCTCGGGCGTTTTCTATTCGGTGCACTCGCTGCCGCCGTTGTGGCACGTCGTCAGCCGGCTGAATCCGTTCTTCTACATGATCGACGGCTTCCGTCATGGCTTCTTCGGCGTCAGCGACGTCTCGCCGTGGCTCAGCCTGGCGGTGGTCGGCACCAGCTTCGTGGCGGTCGCCGCGATCGCACTCTCGCTGCTGCGCAGCGGCTACAAGCTGAGGCACTGACCATGAGCCCCGTCGACGAACCCATCACCCCGATGCGCCGTGTCACCACGGTGCTGGCCACCTTCGCGCTCGGTTGCGTGGCGGCGGTCGCGCTGTGGAACTTGTGGTCGGACCGCTGCGGCGAGGCCTGCCCGTCGCCCAACGTGATCCACATGCTGGTGTTCCTGGGGCTGCTGCCCACGGGGAGCACGATGACCGCGGTGCTGTTGGTCTCCACGTCCTGGCCGCGCCGGGTCAAGCTGGGGGTGGTCGCGGTCCTGTCGCTGATTGCCGTGGGCGTCTTCTTGTTGTTCGCGGGCGTGTCCAGGACCTGATGACGGCCGGCTGCGGCATCTTGCCCCCCGCATAACTGCCATGACTCGCCCAGCTCCTGCAACCTACGGCACCGCGAGCGCACCGCATGGCCCGATGCGTGGCCCTCGCGCGCCGGCCGGCCCCGCTGGGCAGAAGGGCGCCGTTGCGGCCCCGGTTCGGGTCGGCTTCACCAGGCTCTGGCAAAGCTACCCGAACTCGCACCCCTGCGTCGACCCCAAGACCGGCGACGATCCGCCGGGCTTCGACAAGCAGTGCGCCACATCAAGCAAGGCCACACGGATCACGTTCTGGGAGATTCGATGAGCGGGCTCGGCAAGGCGGGCCTGGTCGCCTGCACGCTGACGCTCGGGCTGGTCGCGAGCTTCTTCATCGCCCGGTGGTGGTCGCCGGTCTGCCACGAAGGCTGTCCTGTGGCGATCCAGGCCGCCATGTGGATGTTCCTGCTGGCGATGCCGCTGGCCCTGGCCGTCCCCGTCGCCCTGACTGCTACCCGCGACCGACGCTGGCGAGGCGTCGCCATCACGCTTGCGGCGTTAGCGCTCGTGGGCGTCACGCTGACCGTCGTGGCGGCGTGGTTCCAGGCTCGCGCGCACGGCGGATGAGCCTGAGGGATAATACGGATCCCATGACCGATCCCACGCCCCAAGACGTCCAGCGCTACATCGCCGACGGACTCACCTGCGATCACCTCGAGGTGGAGGGCGATGGCCGCCATTTCTTCGCGACCATCGTGTCGACGGAGTTCGAAGGCCTGATGCGCATCCGCCGCCACCAGCGCGTGTATGCGGCGCTCGGCGAGCGCATGCAGGCGCAGATCCACGCGCTGTCGATGAAGACGCTGACGCCGGCCGAATGGGCCCGCCAGCGCGCCCTCGGCAGCGATGCCGCCAGCCATTCCCATTGACGCTCGCGCGCGGCCTTGCCGCGGGTGAGAGGGTGCGCTGACGCGCCGACTCCCACGACGCTGCGAGCCGCTGGCCAGTCTCCCCGCTTTTCCAGCCCTTTCCTGCCAGAGCATTTCGATGGACAAACTCCTGATCCGCGGCGGCCACCGCCTCAACGGCGAGGTCGCGATCTCCGGCGCCAAGAACGCCGCGCTGCCCGAGCTGTGCGCCACGCTGCTGGTAGCCGGCCCGGTGACGCTGCACAACGTGCCCAAGCTGCAGGACGTGGCCACGGCGATCAAGCTGATCCGCAACATGGGCGTCGCGGTCGACTGGGGCGCGGAGCGCGAGGGCGGCCGCATCGACGAGGTGACGATAGACGCCGCCGCGCTCACCACGCCCGAGGCGCCCTACGAGCTGGTCAAGACGATGCGCGCCAGCATCATGGTGCTGGGCCCGCTGCTGGCCCGCTTCGGCGAGGCGACGGTATCGCTGCCGGGCGGCTGCGCCATCGGCTCGCGCCCGGTCGACCAGCACATCAAGGGCCTGCAGGCGATGGGCGCCGACATCCGCGTCGAGCATGGCTACATCCTGGCCAAGGCCAGGCGGCTCAAGGGCGCGCGCATCACCACCGACATGGTGACGGTCACCGGCACCGAGAACCTGCTGATGGCCGCCACGCTCGCCCAAGGAGAGACCATCCTCGAGAACGCCGCGCAGGAACCGGAGATCCCCGACCTGGCCGAGCTGCTGATCGCCATGGGCGCGCGCATCGAGGGCCACGGCACCAGCCGCATCCGCATCCAGGGCGTGGACAGGCTGCACGCGCCGGCGCGTCCGCACGTCATCGTGCCCGACCGCATCGAATGCGGCACCTTCCTGTGCGCCGTGGCGGCGGCCGGCGGCGACGTCGTGCTGCGCAACGCGCAGGCGCGCCATATCGAGGCGGTGATCGAGAAGCTGCGCGAAGCGGGCGTGGCCATCGAGTCCGGCGACGGCTTCATCCGCGTGCGTTCTCCGGGTGCGGGCGAGCTCAAGGCCGTGAGCTTTCGCACCAGCGAGTACCCGGCCTTCCCGACCGACATGCAGGCCCAGTTCATGGCCGTCGACTGCATCGCCGGCGGTACCGCGACGATTACCGAGACGATCTTCGAGAACCGCTTCATGCACGTCAACGAACTGGTGCGCCTGGGCGCGAGGATCGAGGTCGACGGCAAGCTGGCGGTGGTCGTCGGCGGCCAGCGGCTGTCGGGCGCCACGGTGATGGCCACCGACCTGCGCGCGTCGGCCAGCCTGGTGATCGCCGGTCTCGTGGCCGACGGCCAGACCATCGTCGAGCGCATCTACCATCTCGACCGCGGCTACGACCGCATGGAAGCCAAGCTGCAGAAGCTGGGCGCCGACATCGAACGCGTGAAATGACGACCCCCACGCTTGCGCTGGTCGCTGCCCCCGGAGGGGGCGCTCGGTTTGGCTCGGATGTGATCCTCGCTTCCCGAGAGCTTGACCTTCCCAGGTGCTGTCCGAGCGGCAGCGCCGGCACCGAACAGCCGGCTGTGCTGTTCACGGCAGATGCCGCCAACTGACGGAACCCATGCTTACTCTTGCTTTGTCAAAAGGTCGGATCTTCGAAGAGACGCTCCCGCTGCTCGCCGCGGCCGGCATCGTCGTCACCGAGGATCCCGAGAAAACCCGCAAGCTGATCCTGGCGACCAACCAGCCCGACGTGCGCGTCGTGCTCGTGCGTGCCACCGACGTGCCCACCTACGTGCAGCATGGCGGCGCCGACCTGGGCGTGGCCGGCAAGGACACGCTGCTGGAGCACGCGGCCGAGAACGAGGGCGCCGGCGGGCTTTACCAGCCGCTGGACCTGCAGATCGCCAAGTGCCGCATGAGCGTGGCCGCGCGCGCCGACTTCGACTACGAGGCCGCCGTCAAGCAGGGCTCGCGCATCCGCGTGGCCACCAAGTATGTCGCGGTCGCGCGGCAGCATTTCGCCGACAAGGGCGTGCACGTCGACCTGATCAAGCTGTACGGCTCGATGGAGCTGGCGCCGCTGACGGGCCTGGCCGACGCGATCGTCGACCTGGTCTCGACCGGCTCCACGCTGAAGGCCAACAAGCTGGTCGAGGTCGAACGCATCATGGACATCTCGTCGCGCCTGGTCGTCAACCAGGCTGCGTTGAAGCTCAAGCGCGAACGCATCCGCGCGCTGATCGCGGCCTTCGCCGGCGCGATCAACTAACCTCCACAAGCACAGCACCATGCCGGTCCAGATCCGCCAGCTCGATACCTCCGCCGCCGACTTCGAAGCCGAGTTCGCCAAGCTGCGCCATTGGTCGGAAGAGGCGGACACGGCGATCGAGGAACGCGTCGCCGCGATCCTGGCCGACGTGAAGTCGCGCGGCGATGCTGCGGTGCTGGAATACACGAAGCGATTCGATGGCCTGGATGCCGCGAGCGTCGCCGCGCTGGAGCTCACGCGCGACGAGCTGAAGGCCGCGTTCGACGCCATCACGCCCGCGCAGCGCGCCGCGCTGGAGTCGGCCGCGCGCCGCGTGCGCAGCTACCACGAGCGCCAGCTGCAGGCCTGCGGCCTGAGCTGGCAATACCACGACGACGACGGCACGCTGCTGGGCCAGAAGGTGACGCCGCTGGACCGCGTCGGCATCTACGTGCCCGGCGGCAAGGCGGCCTACCCGTCCAGCGTGCTGATGAACGCGATCCCCGCGCAGGTGGCCGGCGTCGGCGAGATCGTGATGGTGGTGCCGACGCCGCGCGGCGAGCGCAACGCACTGGTGCTGGCCGCGGCCTACGTGGCCGGCGCATGCCGTCGCCGCGCTGGCCTACGGCACGGCGACCGTTCCCGCGGTCGACAAGATCACCGGACCCGGCAACGCCTACGTCGCCAGCGCCAAGCGCCGCGTGTTCGGCCAGGTGGGCATCGACATGATCGCGGGCCCCAGCGAGATCCTGGTGCTGGCCGACGGCACGACGCCGGCCGACTGGGTGGCGATGGACCTGTTCAGCCAGGCCGAGCACGACGAACTGGCGCAAAGCATCCTGCTGTCGCCCGACGCGGACTACCTCGACGCGGTGCGTTCGTCCATCGACCGGCTGATCGACGGGATGCCGCGCGCGTCCGTGATCCGCACCTCGTTGAAGGATCGCGGTGCATTGATCCGTACGCGCACGATGGAAGAAGCCTGCGAGATCTCCAACCGCATCGCGCCCGAGCACCTGGAAGTCAGCAGTTACCAGCCGGAACGCTGGGAGCCGTTGCTGCGCCACGCCGGCGCGATCTTCCTGGGCGCCTACACGAGCGAGAGCCTGGGCGACTACTGCGCCGGGCCGAACCACGTGTTGCCGACCTCGGGCACCGCGCGGTTCTCCTCGCCGTTGGGCGTGTATGACTTCCAGAAGCGCAGCAGCTTGATCCAGGTGAGTGAAGCAGGTGCTCGCATTCTTGGGCCGATCGCGGCAGAGCTGGCTTATGGCGAAGGGCTGCAGGGACACGCTCGGGCAGCCGAGATGCGATTGCCCGAAAAGGGCTGAGCTGACCGGGCAACCAAACCATTGACACGAAGTTCGTGTCGCACGAAAATAGTGGCACACGAAATTCGTGTTGCGCGAGTGGAATGCCCCGATGAAGAACGTCACCGTCACCATGGAAGACACCGTCGCTGACTGGGCCCGGATGGAAGCCGCGCGCCGCAACACCAGCGTGTCGCGCATGGTCGGCGAGATGCTGGCCGAGAAGATGCGGCACGACGATGCCTACGAGCGCGCGATGCGCGAGTGGCTGGATCGTCCGCCGCTGTTCGACGCCGGCGACACCCCGTACATGACGCGCGACGAGATCTATGCCGAGCGACTCGATCGTTTTCGTTGATACCAGCGTCCTGCTCTACGCGGACGACGGCCGACGCCCGGACAAGCACGGTCGCGCGCGTGAATGGCTGGCCGCGTTGTGGATGCGCCGCTGCGGCCGTGTCTCGACGCAGGTGCTGAACGAGTACTACGCCAACGCGACGGGAAAGCTTGCGGCCTGGATCAGCCAGGGCGATGCCCGGGCGGAAGTGCGGCGCTACCAGCACTGGAAACCCTGGCAGATCGACCATCAGACGGTCGAGACGGCATGGGCCATCGAGGCGCGCTACAAGCTGAGCTGGTGGGACGCGATGATCGTTGCCGCCGCCCAGCACCAGGCCTGCAAGTTCCTGCTGACAGAGGACATGCAGCACGGCCAGCATGTCGACAGCGTCCAGATCCTCAACCCGTTCCTGGTCGGCCCCGAAGTGCTCGACCAACCCGAAGCCCCGAGTTCCCCATGAGCCGTTTCTGGAGTGCCCTCGTCCATACCCTCACACCGTATGTGCCCGGCGAGCAGCCGCGCATCGAGGGCCTGGTCAAGCTCAACACCAACGAGTGCCCGTACGGCCCGAGCGATGCCGTGCTGCGCGCGATCGCGGCCGAGACGGGCGACAGCCTGCGCCTCTATCCCGATCCGCAGTCGCTGGCGCTCAAGCAGGCGGCCGCGCGGCTGCACGGCCTGCAGCCGTCGCAGGTCTTCGTCGGCAACGGCTCGGACGAGGTGCTGGCCCACGTGTTCGCCGCCTTGCTCAAGCACGACGCGCCGCTGCTGCATCCGGACATCTCGTACAGCTTCTACCCGGTCTACGCGAAGCTGTACGGCATCGAGACGCGCGAGATCCCGCTGGCGCCGGACTTCCGGCTGCGGGTGGACGACTATCTCGCGGCCGGCCGCAACGGCGGCATCGTCTTCGCCAACCCGAACGCGCCCACCGGCATCGCGCTGCCGCTGGGCGAGATCGAGCGCCTGCTGCAAGGCAACCGCGACTCGGTGGTCGTCGTCGACGAGGCGTACGTCGACTTCGGCGCCGACTCCGCGGCCGCGCTGGTTGGTCGCTATCCCAACCTGCTGGTCGTCTGCACGCTGTCCAAGAGCCGCGCGCTGGCGGGCTTGCGGGTCGGCTACGCGCTGGGCCAGGCCGAGCTGATCGAGGCGCTGACGCGCGTGAAGGACAGCTTCAACTCCTATCCGCTGGACCGGCTGGCCATTGCCGGCGGCGTCGCCGCGATCGAGGATGTCGAAGGTTTCGAGCAGATGCGCGCGCGCATCGTCGCGACCCGCGAGCGCATGAGCGCCGAGCTGGCGCGGCGCGGCGCCGCGGTGCTGCCCTCGGCCGCCAACTTCGTGTTCGCGAGCTTTCCCGGCCGCGACGCCGCCACTTTGGCCGCCGCCCTGCGCGAACGTCGCGTGCTGGTGCGACACTTCCGTCAGCCGCAGCGCATCGCGCCGTTCCTGCGCATCAGCGTCGGCACCGACGCGCAGATCGACGCCTTGCTGCAAGCCCTCGACGACGTGCTTGCGACGTCTTCCCACTGAACTTTCTTCCGGCCCACTCCATGCGCACTGCCCAGGTCACCCGCGACACCAAGGAAACGCAGATCCGCGTCGGCGTCAACCTCGACGGTTCCGGCGAGGCCAAGCTCGAGACCGGCATCGGCTTTTTCGACCACATGCTGGACCAGATCGCCCGCCACGGCCTGATCGACCTGGACATTCACGCCGTCGGCGACCTGCATATCGACGGCCACCACACGGTCGAGGACGTCGGCATCACGCTGGGCCAGGCCGTGGCGCAGGCCGTCGGCGACAAGAAGGGCCTGACGCGATACGGGCACGCGTATGTGCCGCTGGACGAGGCGCTGTCGCGCGTGGTGGTCGACTTCTCCGGCCGCCCGGGCCTGCACATGGATGTGGACTTCAAGGCCGGCGCCATCGGCGCGTTCGACACGCAGCTCGCGTTCGAGTTCTTCCAGGGGTTCTCGAACCACGCCGGCGTGTCGCTGCACATCGACAACCTCAAGGGCCACAACGCCCATCACCAGTGCGAGACGATCTTCAAGGCCTTCGGCCGCGCGCTGCGCATGGCGTTGACGCTGGATCCGCGCTCGCTGGGCGTGATCCCGTCGACCAAGGGCAGCCTGTGAGGCCGACCGCAGCGCCGGGCCGCCCCAGGCAAGGGCGGCTCCCCTCGGGGGACAGGGCGATGTACTCATCGATCAAGGGGCTGTCATGACTACGGTGGCCGTCGTCGACTACGGCATGGGCAATCTCAGGTCGGTGTCGCAGGCCGTGATCAAGGCGGCCGAGGGCAGCGGCGTGAACGTCGTCGTCACGCAGAGCGCCGACCAGGTCTTCGCCGCCGATCGCATCGTGCTGCCCGGCCAGGGCGCGATCCGCGACTGCATGCGCGAGCTGCGCGATTCCGGCATGCTCGAGGCCGTGCTCGACGCCGCGGCGCGCAAGCCGATGCTGGGCGTGTGCGTGGGCATGCAGATGCTGCTCGATCACAGCGAGGAACAGGACACGCCCGGGCTCGGCCTGATCCCCGGCACCGTCAAGCGCTTCCGGCTCGAAGGCCGGCTGCAGGACGACGGCAGCCGCTTCAAGGTGCCGCAGATGGGCTGGAACCGCGTGCGCCAGGAGTTCGCGCACCCGCTGTGGGCCGGCATTCCCGACGAGAGCTGGTTCTATTTCGTGCACAGCTTCCACGCCGCGCCGTCGGAGCTTGGCCACAGCGCCGGCACCACCGAGTACGGCGAACGCTTTACCTCTGCGGTGACGCGGGATAATATTTTCGCAACCCAATTCCACCCCGAAAAGAGCGCCGGCCTCGGCCTGGCGCTCTACCGCAACTTCCTGCACTGGAGGCCGTGAAGGCCCGCGCCATGCTGCTGATTCCCGCGATCGATCTCAAGGACGGTCACTGCGTTCGACTCGAACAAGGTGACATGTCGGTCTCCACCAGTTTCGGAGACGACCCCGCCGCCATGGCACGACGCTGGCTGGACGCCGGCGCCCGGCGCCTGCATCTCGTCGACCTCAACGGCGCCTTCGCCGGCAAGCCGGTCAACGAATCGGCGGTCAAGGCCATCATCAAGGAAATCGGCAACGAGATCCCGATCCAGCTGGGCGGCGGCATCCGCGACCTGGACACCATCGAGCGCTACCTCGACGACGGCCTGAGCTACATCATCATCGGCACGGCCGCGGTCAAGAGCCCGGGCTTCCTGAAGGATGCGTGCACGGCCTTCGGCGGCCACATCATCGTCGGCCTCGATGCCAAGGACGGCAAGGTGGCCACCGACGGTTGGAGCAAGCTGACCGGCCACGAGGTGGTCGACCTCGCGCTGAAGTTCCAGGACTACGGCGTCGAAGGCGTGATCTACACCGACATCGGCCGCGACGGCATGCTCACCGGCATCAACATCGATGCCACCGTCAAGCTCGCGCAGGCGCTGACGATCCCCGTGTTCGCCTCGGGCGGCCTGGCCGGCATCGCCGACATCGAGAAGCTGTGCGCGGTCGAGGACGAAGGCGTCGAGGGCGTGATCTGCGGCCGCTCGATCTACACCGGCGCGCTCAACTTCACGCAGGCGCAGGCGCGCGCCGACGAACTGCTCGCCGGATAACTTCCCTCATTGGCGGGCCTCGCTGCCCGACACCATGCTCGCCAAACGAATCATTCCATGCCTGGACGTGACCGGCGGTCGCGTCGTCAAGGGCGTCAACTTCGTCGAATTGCGCGATGCCGGCGATCCGGTGGAGATCGCCGCGCGCTACAACGAACAGGGCGCCGACGAGCTCACCTTCCTGGACATTACCGCCACCAGCGACGCCCGCGGGCTGATCCTGCCCATCATCGAGGCGGTGGCCTCGCAGGTGTTCATCCCGCTCACCGTGGGCGGCGGCGTGCGCGAGGTGTCCGACGTGCGGCGCCTGCTCAACGCCGGTGCTGACAAGGTCAGCTTCAACTCGGCCGCCGTGGCCAACCCGCAGGTCATCAGCGATGCGTCCGACAAGTACGGCGCCCAGTGCATCGTCGTCGCGATCGACGCCAAGCGCCGCTCGCTCGAGGACGCGGCCGCCCGCGGCCCGGGCTGGGACGTCTACACGCACGGCGGCCGCAAGAACACGGGCCTGGACGCCGTGGCCTGGGCGCGCGAAATGGTCGCCCGCGGCGCCGGCGAGATCCTGCTGACCAGCATGGACCGCGATGGCACGCGCGCCGGCTTCGACCTCGAGCTGACGCGCGCGGTGGCCGACGCCGTCAGCGTGCCGGTGATCGCCTCCGGCGGCGTCGGCACGCTCGATCACCTGGCCGACGGCGTTCAGCAGGGCGGTGCCGACGCGGTGCTTGCGGCGAGCATCTTCCATTACGGCGAGCACACTGTGGGCGAGGCCAAGGCCTTGATGGCGGCGCGCGGGGTTCCAGTCCGGCAATAGCCTTCGTGGCGTGGCGCGATGGCAGACCCCTCGCCTCGCATCGCGCGACCGAGAAACCCCTCCCTGCGACAATTGCGCCTGATCTGACGAAAGTTCCCGTGACGAAGACTCCCCGCGCCCACGACCCCTGGGACGACGACACCGCGCCCGTGCGCAACACGCGCGCCGCCCGCGCCGCGCGCACGGCCGCGGCCGCGCCGCCCGTGGAGCTGACGCCTGCCCAGAAGCTGGCGCAAAAGCACGAGCGCCGTGCGGCCGTCCACGCCGCGCATGAGATCCGCATCATCGGCGGCACCTTGCGGCGCAGCCTGCTGCCGGTGCCCGACCTGCCGGGCCTGCGTCCCACGCCCGACCGCGTGCGCGAGACGCTGTTCAACTGGCTGGGCCAGGACCTCACCGGCTGGAGCGTGCTCGACGCCTTTGCCGGCACTGGCGTGCTCGGCTTTGAGGCCGCGTCGCGCGGCGCTTCGTCGGTGCAGATGCTGGAGCGGGAGACCAAGCTGATCTCCGGCCTGAGCGCGACCAAGACCCGTCTGGGCGCCACCGCGGTGACGATCACGCAGGCTGACGCGATGGCCTGGATGAAGCGCGCGCCGGCGCAATTCGACCTGGTCTTCCTCGACCCGCCGTTCGACGCCAACCTGTTCGAGGCGGCGCTGGCCGCCTCGCTGCACTGCGTCGTGCCGCAGGGCTGGATCTACCTCGAGGCGTCGGCACCGTTCGATGCGGCCTCGCTGGCCGGACGCGGCCTGGAGCTGTACCGCCATTCGAAGGCGGGCGCGGTCCACGCGCACCTGATCCGCAAGCTCTGACGCCCTGACGCGAGCCGCCGTCCGCAACTTCGCCCAACCCGCGCGCATCTCGGCTGTGGAATGATCGAGACCGCGCGAACACTTCGCGCCAGCCAAGGCCCTCCATGTCCAAGTCGATCCTGACCGCCGTCTACCCCGGAACTTTCGATCCGATGACCCTCGGGCACCAGGATCTCACCCGGCGGGCGAGCAACCTGTTCCCGCGCCTGATCGTGGCTGTCGCGGCCGGGCACCACAAGCGCACGATGTTCTCGGTCGAGGAGCGGCTGGAGATCGCCCGGGAACTGGCGGCGCCGTACAAGAACGTCGAGGTGGTGGCGTTTCGCGGGCTGCTGCGCGACTTCGTGGTGGACAACGGCGGCAGGGTGGTGGTGCGCGGCCTGCGCGCCGTCAGCGACTTCGAGTACGAATTCCAGATGGCCGGTATGAACCGCCAGTTGATGCCCGACGTCGAGACGCTGTTCCTCACGCCGTCCGACCAGTACCAGTTCGTCAGCGGCACCTTCGTGCGCGAGATTGCCGTCCTCGGTGGTGATGTCTCCAAGTTCGTGGCACCCTTGGTGCTGTCCAAGCTCAAGCAGCGCATCGCCCAACCGCGGGAGAGCGAGTAAGTCCATGGCCCTGATGATCACGGACGAGTGCATCAACTGCGACGTCTGCGAACCTGAATGTCCCAACGAGGCGATCTCGATGGGCGTGGACTACTACGTCATCGCGCCGGACAAGTGCACCGAATGCGTCGGCCACTTCGACACGCCGCAGTGCGTGCAGGTGTGCCCGGTCGAATGCATCCCGATCAATCCGGCGCATGTCGAGTCCAGGGAACAGCTGATGACCAAGTACCGTGGGCTGCTGGGCCTGGACGGCCTTTCTTCGAAGACCTAGCGCGATTTCGCGAGGGCGGCGCCTGAAGCCGTCGTCGATGTCACGAGCCGCGTGCGCGGCTTCTTGGGAACGCAGGTCATCGTCGTATTCGAGACGCATTGCTGGACAGCCGCCGCGCCGCGGCCGTGCGCCGGCGCCGAAGCGATGGTGTCGCGCTCGCGGCGCCCGGCCTCGTACCAGGCGGCCAGCCGCTTGTCGCGTCCCTTGAGTTCGTCCGCCTGTTGACGCTGCGCGTCCGAACGCGTATCCGCGACGTCCAGCGGCTTCGCGCCGTCGCACGCTTGCGCCGAATAGGTGTTGCCACAGCGGTAGATCGCCTTGTCGGTCGGCAGGGCGTCAGGCACCGTGGCGGCGGATGGCGCGAGGATCTGCGCGGTGGACGGCGTGGATGCGGCCTTGGGCGAGCGCGGTTTGCGTGCCGCGGTGGCGTCCGCGCAAAGCTGCGCGGCGCATAGCATCGCGGCGCAGAGGGCTCGCGCGCGGGTGCGTCGCCCGCGCGCGTGTCGCGCGAGGACGCGTGCGCGCCCAAAGGTGATGAATGAAGAGGCTGAAGGTCGGCTCGATGTCGTCGTCACTCTGCGGGCTCCTGCGTGCCGGCCGCAGCCGGCCCCGCAGGGTTCGCAGGGTGAGAAGGCGACGGCGTGGCCGCCGGCACCTTGGACATCAGCGACGACAGCAGCGGATTGAGCTGCGGGGGACGCGGAGGCTTGGGACGCGGCGGCTTGGCGTGGATCCTGATCATGGCCTTGTCCATGTCGCCCGCCAGCAGCAGGTCCAGCGCTTTGAGGCTGTCGTCGACATTCTTCTCGATAAGCTCGCGGCCGGCGGCCGGCGGCTTGCGCAGCACGTAAGCCGCGACCTCGTTGCGATCGCCCGGATGGCCGATGCCCAGGCGCAGGCGCCAGAAGTCGGGCGTGCCCAGCTGGGCCTGGATGTCCTTCAGGCCGTTGTGCCCGCCGTTGCCGCCGCCCTTCTTGAGCTTCATCTGGCCGGGCGGGATGTCGAGCTCGTCGTGCACCACCAGGATCTCGTCGGGCAGGATCTTGAAGAAGCGCGCCAGCGGCGCCACCGCCTTGCCCGACAGGTTCATGTATGTCAGCGGCTGCTGCAGCCACACAGGGCCTTCGGGCCGGTTCACGCGCGCGACCAAGCCGTGGTACTTGGGGTCGTGCACCAGCGCACCCTTGAGCTGGCGCACCGCGCCGTCCACCCACCAGAAGCCGGCGTTGTGGCGCGTGTCCTCGTATTCCGCGCCCGGGTTGCCCAGGCCGACGATCAATCGAATCATGGCCGGATTATCGGTGCGTCAACAGGGAGTCATCCGTCCACACCAACGACGCGATCTTCCAGCCGCGCTCCGTGCGCACGAACTGCAACGACTTGGTGCCGGCGCCTTCGAACGCGACGCCGTCGAGCATGCCGCGCCTGGCATAGCGCAGCCAGCGCTGCGCGATGCCGCTGCGCACGTCCGTGCGCGATTCGGTCTCGTGCTCCTCGAAGCCGGTCATCCGGCCACTGGCCAGCAGCTCGGCGCGCGGCGCGATGAAGCCGTGGATATCGGTGGTGACGACCGTGCCCAGCGCGTCGGCCGCGCGCACGGTGGCGTCGAGCATGAAGTAGTGCGGCAGCGCGGGCAGCGTGGGGACGACGCCGTCGCGGTTGGTGAACGCGCCCAGCAAGCGCCGCGTCAGCGCGTCGAGCTGGACGTGGTCGCTCCCTGGTTCCGCGCGCGGCGACTTGAAGACCCAGGTCTGGCGTTCTTCGCCGACCAGCCGAGTGATGCCTGCGTCGCGCAGGCCGATCTGCCGCAGCACCGTGGCCGACGCGGCGTTGTCGGGCCCGGTGATGCCCCAGACCTCGGCCAGGCCCAGCACGTCCAGCGCGTAGCGCACGCAGGCCGCCGCGGCCTCGCGCGCGTAGCCCTGGCCGCGGAACGCGGGCATCAGCGCGTAGCCGACGTCGGCTTCCAGCAGCGTGTCGCGCTTGACCAGGCCGCACATGCCGATCAACGCGCCGTCGGACTTGCGCTCGACCGCCCAGAAGCCGAAGCCCAGCCGCCCGTAGGTGGCCGTGTGGCGGGTGGCGATCCAGTTGCGCGACTGGCGCCGCGTGCGCACGTGGCGCTCGCCGATGTTGGCCAGCCAGCCCGGATCGTTGAGCAGCGCGCGCAGGAAGTCGGCATCGGTGTCGGTGTCGACGAACCAGCGCAGCCGCAGGCGATCGGTCTCGAGGATCAGCATGGCGGCATTCTCGTGGATTCATCGACGGCGCCAGCTCGTCCGATCCGGGCGAGCCGGTTGCCGCAGCGCCGGCGGCATCGAATTTCGCCAGATAAAATCAGCTGGATATGTCCCGTCTCGCCGTCCTGCCGCAGTACTTCTATCCGAAGCGCCTTCTCACCTTGTACGCGGGGTTCATGGCGCGCAACGAGTGGGGCTGGTACACGACGCGGCTGATCCGCAACTTCATCCGCGACTACGACGTCGACATGAACGAGGCGGTGCAGCCCGACCCCGCCGCGTACAAGAGCTTCAACGACTTCTTCACGCGCGCGCTGCGGCCCGAGGCGCGGCCCATCGCCAAGGCCGACCTGGTCTGTCCCGTCGACGGCGCGGTCAGCCAGTTCGGCCGCATCGACAAGCACGCCATCTTCCAGGCCAAGGGCCATCACTACACGACGCAGGCGCTGCTGGGGGGCGACGCGACGCTGGCCGCGCCGTTCGTCGACGGCAGCTTCGCGACGATCTATCTCAGCCCCAAGGACTACCACCGCATCCACATGCCCTGCGATGGCCGTCTCACGCGCATGATCCACGTGCCGGGCGACCTGTTCTCGGTGAACCCGGTCACTGCGCAGGGCGTGCCCGGGCTGTGGGCGCGCAACGAGCGCGTCGTCTGCATGTTCGAGGGAGCGCGCGGCCCGTGGTCGCTGGTGCTGGTGGGCGCGACCATCGTCGGCAGCATGCAGACCGTGTGGCACGGCGTGGTCAACGGCAAGCGTCCCGGCAGGATCCGCGAGTGGCGCTACGACGGCAGGGACATCGTGCTCAAGCAGGGCGAGGAGATGGGCCGCTTCCTGCTCGGGTCGACGGTGATCATGACCTTTCCCAGGGACGACATCGCGTTCAATCCGGCGTGGGCGCCTGCGCATCCGGTGCGGCTGGGCGAGGAGATGGCGAACTATCGCGCGTGACGCGCGCGGGCGCGCCGCGCGCCGGTGTCCGTGACGACCTCGCCGTCCTCCTTGGTGAAAGGCGGCAGCTGCCTCACAGGCAGCAGTTCCAGCACGGCTTCGGATGGACGGCACAACTTCGTGCCCAGCGGCGTCTCGACGATGGGCCGGTTCATGAGGATGGGATGTTGTCCGATGAAGTCGAGCAGTTCGTCGTCCGTCCATTTGGCATCGCCCAGGTCCAGCGCCGCGTAGGGCGTGGCTTTTTCCCGCAGGATCGCGCGTACGGGCGTGCCCATCGTCGCCAGCAGCGCGCGCAGCTTGTCCCTGGACGGCGGCGTCTTCAGGTAGTCGACGACGACCGGCTCGATGCCGGCGTGTCGGATCAGCGCGAGTGTGTTGCGCGACGTGCCGCAGGCCGGGTTGTGGAAGATGGTGATTTCAGGCATCGGGCGCTTCCGGAAGGACGGGGACTGACGTCGATGGCGGCGACGCCTGCAAGAACTCGTGCACGGCGACGGCCACGGCCGCGCCGGCGAATTCGGCCGCGACGAAACCCGGAACGCTCGCCGGCGCGATGCCCGCGAAGCTGTCGCTGAACATGCGGCCAAATGCGGCCGCGGGATTGGCGAACGAGGTGGACGCCGTGAACCAGTAGGCCGCACCGATGTAGGCCGCGACCATCGCAGCGACCCGCGAGGCAGGCGCGCGCAGGATGACGAGAATCAGCCCGAAGGTGGCCGTCCCTTCGGCCAGCCATTGGCCGTTCCCACTGCGCAATTTCGTGCAGATCTGCAGGATGCGCATGTCGAACATCGCGTGCGCCAGCCACGCACCGAGCACCGCGCCCAGCAACTGCATCGCCACATAGCCAGGCACCAGCCGCCAGGCCAATTCGCGCCGGCTCGCCATGACGAGCGTGACCGCCGGGTTGAAGTGCGCGCCGCTGACCGGCCCGAACACTTCGATGAGGACATAGAGGCCGCCCACGGTCGCCAGCGTGTTGGCCAGCAGCGCGATGGCGTCGTTGCCTCCGGACAGCCGCTGCGCCATGACGCCCGAGCCGACGACGATGGCCAGCAGCAGCGCCGTGCCGAGCGCTTCGGCCAGCAGCTTGCGCGACGTGGCGTGGGTCGCCTGGACGCAGGTCAGCATCCGCAAACGGCCAAGGCGGGTTGGACGGCGCACGCCGCGCCGGCGCAGCAGTTCTCGGTCAGGTAGCCGAGCAATCCGTTCATCTGCTCAAAGGCGGCGCGATAGATGAAGTGGCGGCCGATGCGCTCCTGCGTGACCAGGCCGGATTCGGCAAGTTCCTTGAGGTGGAAGGACAAGGTGGCCGCGGGCACGTCGACGCCGGCCTGGATGGCGCCGGCGGCCAGTCCGGGCGAGCCGACCACGACCAGGGCCCGGAATATCTTCAGGCGCAGCGGATGCGCCAGGGCGGCCAGCGCGAGGAGGGCTTGCTCATCGTTCACAATATTTCGAGTTTAATCGAAGTATTCGGGATCAACAAGCAGACTCGGCTACCGCCTGGCCCGGAAACGAAAAAGCCCCGCTGCAAGCGGGGCTCTCCAGAGAAACCTCGATGCGGCCGTCGCCGCGCGAGATCACTTCTTCTTGGCGGCAGCGGCCGGAGCGGCGGCGGCGGTCTTGGCCGGAGCGGCCTTGCCGCCCTTGCCCTTGCTGCCACCCGTGGCGGCAGCGGCGGCGGCGGCAGCCTCGGCGGCGGCGGCTTCAGCGGCGGCGTCTTCGGCATTGACCTTCGGATCGGCGACCGAGACGACGACCGGGTTCTGCGTGCCGTGGCGCACGGCCTTGATGCCGGCCGGGAACTTCAGGTCGGACACGTGCAGCGACTTGCCCTTGACCAGGCCGCTCAGGTCGACCGTGATGAATTCCGGCAGCTGCGTGGCTAGGCATTCCACTTCCACTTCGGTGGCGACGTGGTTGACGACGGCGCTGTCGGTCTTGACGGCCGGCGAGTTCTCTTCGCCTTCGAAGTGCAGCGGCACCTTCTTGCGCAGGCGCGTGTTGGCATCGACGCGCTGGAAGTCGATGTGCTGGACGATCTGCTTGTAGGCGTGCATCTGGAAGTCGCGCAGCAGCACTTGCGCGGTCTTGCCGCCCAGGTCCATCTCGAGGACGGACGAGTGGAACGCTTCCTTCTTCAGGGCGAAGTAGAGGGCGTTGTGATCGAGCTCGATCATTTGCGGCTCGCCGGCGCCGTAGACGATGCCGGGAACCTTGCCAGCCAGGCGCAGGCGGCGGCTCGCTCCGGTCCCCTGCAGGCTGCGCTCGTAAGCGGTGAACTTCATGGTGATACTCCAAATTTGGGCCCCGCGACCAGGCGCCCGGTAAAGACGATCCAGCCACCGCTTCTCCGCTCGTGGGCGGACGGCCGAAGGATCGGGAAATGCGGATCAGAAGTTGTTGTTCTGCTCCGCAAAGAGGGAGGTGACCGATTCGCCGTCGGAAATGCGGCGGATGGTCTCGGCAAACAGGAAGGCCACCGACAGCTGGCGGATCTTCTTGCAGGCCTTGCCGGCGTCGGACAACGGCAGCGTGTTGGTGATGACGACCTCGTCGAGCGCCGAGTTCTTGATGCGCTCGACCGCCGCGCCTGAGAACACCGGGTGCGTGCAATAGGCGTAGACGCTCTTGGCGCCGCGATCCTTGAGCACCTCGGCGGCCTTCACGAGCGTGCCGGCGGTGTCGATCATGTCGTCCATGATCACGCAGTTGCGGCCGTCGATGTCGCCGATGACGTGCATCACTTCCGAGACGTTGGCCTTGGGGCGGCGCTTGTCGATGATGGCCAGGTCGCAGCCCAGCTGCTTGGCCAGCGCGCGCGCGCGCACGACGCCGCCGACGTCCGGCGACACGACCACCAGGTCGCGGTAGTTCTTGGACTTGACGTCGGTCAGCAGCACCGGCGACGCGTAGATGTTGTCCACCGGGATGTCGAAGAAGCCCTGGATCTGGTCGGCGTGCAGGTCCATCGTGAGCAGGCGCTCGACGCCCACGGTCTGCAGCAGGTTGGCGACCACCTTGGCGCTGATGGGCACGCGTGTGGAGCGCGAGCGGCGGTCCTGGCGGGCGTAGCCGAAGTAGGGGATCACGGCGGTGATGCGGCGCGCGCTGGCGCGCTTCAACGCATCGATCATGATCAGCAGCTCCATCACGTTCTCGTTCGTCGGCGCCCCGGTGGACTGGACGACGAAGACATCGCGGGCACGCACGTTCTGGTGGATCTCGACGTCGCATTCGCCGTCCGAGAAGCGGCCGACCTTCGCCTTGCCCAGCTCGGTGCCGAGCTGGGTGGTGATTTCCTGCGCCAGCACAGGATTCGCGTTGCCTGTGAACAGGACCGTGTTGAACAGCACGTCGGAAGACTCCGTGAGGGCGGATGCGCAGCGAGACCAGGCGCCGGCCCTTGCGGCCGGCCTTTCAGGCCGCGGCGCTATCGATCGGCGCCCGGCAAGGACATTTGGCAGGGGAAGAAGGATTCGAACCTTCGCATGTCGGAATCAAAATCCGATGCCTTAACCAACTTGGCGACTCCCCTACACAGGATGCGGCCGAGGCCGCACCCGTCAACTCTTTCTCAGTCTGCCCAGGACCGCAACGGGTGCTGGACCAGACTGTGGCACATCCGGCCGCTCCAGCCTTCGGGAAGTTCACCCTGGGGCCATGAAACGCCATCCGCACCGACCGTCGCGAACACCGCGGAGCCAGAACCGGTCATCCGGCTGTTGCCGAAGCGACTGTCCAGCCATTTCGCTACCTGCGCGATGGGCGGGCACAAGGCCTGGGCCACCGGCTGGAGGTCGTTGTGACCGAACACCGATTCTTGCTGCGCATTCAACTGTGCAACAGAGCCCGCTAGTGTAGCAGGCTCGGTGTTGCGTGCCAAGTCCGGATGAGAAAAGATGCCTGCCGTGCCCAGGCTCTCGGCGGGCTTGACGACGGCGTACCGGCGCGGCGCCCACTCGACGGGCGTCAGCCGTTCTCCGATGCCCTCGACGAAGGCGTTGTCGCCGCCGACGAAGAACGGCACGTCCGCGCCCAGCGGCGTGGCCAGCGCCAGCAGGCGTGCGCGCGGCCAGTTCAAGCCCCACAGCCGGTTGAGCGCCAGCAGCACGGTGGCGGCGTCGGAACTGCCGCCACCCATGCCGGCGCCCCAGGGCACGGCCTTGAGCACCGAGATGTCGGCGCCGTACGTGCAGCCGCTGGCCTGCTGCAGCGCGCGCGCGGCGCGCAGGCTCAGGTCGTCGGCCGGCAGCGCCGGGCCCAGGTCGTGGCGGCGCAGCTGGCCGTCGTCGCGGCGCTCGATGTGCAGGGTGTCGGCCCAGTCGATCAGGATGAACACCGACTGCAGCAGGTGATAGCCGTCGGCGCGCCGCCCCGTGATGTGCAGGAACAGGTTCAGCTTGGCCGGCGCGGGCAGGTCGTAGAAGGTTTTGACGGCCATGGGGACAGGAATCAGTGGGCGCAGGCCGAGGAAGCTGCAGAAGCCGCAGGCTCGGCGGCGTCCAGCTTGACGCGCACGTGCAGCGCCGGCTCGGGCATGGCGCGCTGGGCGTCGATCAGCCGGTCGCTGTTCAACTTCGAGAGGTCGACCTGCCAGCCGAGCTGGCCGAACGAGCCGGCATCGGCGCCGCGCTGCACCGGCGCGCCTGGCCAGGGCTGGCCCGACAGCCAGTCGAACATCGCCGGCAGCGGCAACTGGTCGCCGATCGCGCGCTGCATCATGTCTTCGAGCGTGGCGTAGCGGGTGGTCGTGCCGTCGGCTTCGAGCTCGATCTTCGACGGCGTGCCGGGCGCACCGACCGGATCCGACCAGCTCGCGCGTGCGACGGTGATGCCGATCGGGCTGGTGAGGATCAACTGGCCGACCGACGCGTTGCCGCTCAGCTCGAACTGGCCGGTGACCGAGCGCGCGGGCTGGTACGGCGCCGCATCGGTGCGAACCGCCAGGCGGCCGCTGTAGACCCGGCCGGCCAGCGGCGGCGCATGCGTGGCGCAGGCAGACAACAACGTCGCCAGCGCAAGCATGCCGGTGATCGAGGCCAGGCATTGCCCGCCGGTATGCAGGAGATGCCAGGCCCCTGCGGGCCCAGCACCGCGAAACGCCAGACTCACGGCGCGACCTTCAGGCGGCTCATCGTCTGCTTGAGCACCTCGTTGCCCGCGTCGAGCCGATGGGCGTCGCGCAGCACGCGGGCCGCCTCGTCGTGCTTGCCGTCGGCCCACAGCGCCTCGCCCAGGTGCGCGGCGATCTCGGTGTCCTTGCGCGACGAATAGGCCTGGGCCAGCAGCGTGGCGGCGGCGTCGTAGTGCCCCATGCGGTATTCGACCCAGCCCAGGCTGTCGACGATGAAAGGATCGGCCGGCGACAGCTCGTGCGCCTGGCGCACCATGGTGAGCGCCTCGTCCAGCCGCAGGTTGCGGTCGGCCAGGGAGTAGCCGAGCGCGTTCAGCGCCTGTGAATTGTCGGGCTGCAGCACCAGGATGCGGCGCAACAGGCGCTCCATGTCGTCCAGGCGATTCAGTCGTTCGTCGACCATCGCCTCCTGATAGACGAGATCGATGTCGTCGGGCGTCTCGGCGTTGGCCTTGGCGAGCACCTCGCGCGCTTCGGCCAGCTTCTTCTCGTCGAGCAGCAGCTGCACCTCGGTGAGCAGCCGGTAACGCTGTTCCGCTGGCGTGGATGCGTTGGCGGCACGGATCATCTTCAAGGCTTCGGCCAGCTTGCCCTGGCGTGCCAGCAGCTCCGCGCGCAGCGCGACCACCTGCAGGTCGGCATCCTTTGCATCGATCTGGGCCAGCCACCTGGCCGCATCGGCATCGTCGTGGCGCTGTTCGGCGGCGCGTGCCAGCAACAGCTGCACGTGTGCCAGCCGCACGGGATTCGCGGCGCCGGGGTCGGCTTCGGCGGGCGGAGCGGCCTCGGGGTTGTCGTCATCGTCGCTGGGCGACGTTGCGTTCTGCGCGGCGATGGCGGCCGCCGTGGCCCGCTGCGCCGCGTCGTCGGCGAGCTGTTTGGACACCAGCGCCAACGCCTGCTTCAGGTCGGCATCGGCCGTGACGGGGTCGTGCAGCTCGAGATCGATCTCGCCCAGCGCCAACCACAGCTGGGCCTGCTCGGGCTTGTCCTTGAGGGCCAGGCGCAATTGCTCGGCCGCGTCGGTCAGGCGCTGCTGCGTGGCCAGCACGCTGGCGTAGGCCTGGCGCACGACGGGTTCGGTCTCGGGCTGGGCCAGGTAGCGCCGGACGATCGCCTCCGCGCTGGCCACCAGCTCGGTCGACGATGCGCCGGGCGCGGCCGACGCCGGCGTGGCCGGGGCGCTCGCGGCGGCGTCGGGTGCAGCGGCGGTCGCCTTGCGCAGCGGGGCGCCGTCGCTGGCGGCGTTCATGATGTCCAGCGCCAGCAACACCGGGCCCAGCGCTTTCGGATCCAGTGCCTGCGCCTGCGCGGCCAGGTCCAGTGCAGCGGCCGGCTGGCCCTGGTTCAGCCGGATCCGGCCGAGCGCGGCATGCGCGGCGACGCGCGTGTCGGGCGCGTCCATGTACGGCTGCAGCAGGGCGCGGAACTGCTCGGCGGCTGCCGGCTTGTCCCTGGCGCGCTGCTGGGCGCGCGGCAGGCTGGCGATCAGCCCCGCACGCTCCGCGGGCGGGGTCAGGGACAGCAGCTGCTTGAGCGGTTCGGTCGCCTCGGGCACGCGGTCGAACGCGAGCAGCAGCTGGATCTGGGTGCGCAGCGCCTCGGTCGACTTGGGCATCGTCTGGTGCCAGCTGCGTGCGATCGTCAACGCCTTGTCGCCTGCGCCGGCCTCGGCGGCGATCTGCAGCGCGCGGCGATACAGCGCGTCGTCCTTGTTGCGGCGCGCGGCTTCCAGCATCAGTTCGACGGCGTCGGCCGGCTGGTTCTCGCGCAGCGCGAACTCCGCGAGCAACAGCTGGTACAACAGCGGACCGTCCAGGTAGGAGTTCTCGACGGCAGGCGGAGCGGGCGCCTCGATGGTCGGCACCGAGGCCGGCGCGGCCGGCGGCAGCGCGGCCTTCTTCTGCTGCGCCGACGCGGCCATGGGCAGCAGCAAGGCCAGGCCGAAACCGGCCAGGGCGTGACGGCAAGCCAGCGCCGTCGTGCGTGCCGCAGCTGCGCCGGGGCTCCTCGTCCAGCCTTGTGTTTGACTCATTGACGCTCCATATCAGTCCATTCTAGGCCCCGAGAAATCACCATGCCCGAGTTGCCAGAGGTCGAAGTCACGCGCCGCAGCGTTGCTGCCGGATTGCTGGGCGCACCCGTGCTCGATGTCCAGATGGGCCTGCCTTTGCGCTGGCCGCTGGGCGTTGATCCGCGATCGCTCGAAGGCACCGAATGCGGGGCGATGACCCGGCGCGGCAAGTACCTGTGGCTGCCGTTGTCGCGCATGGTCGATCCGCAGCCCAAGCAACTGCCGGGCCTGCCGCGGCCGGCATCGGCCACCGCGCCCGAGGCCGCGGGCGGCCTGTTGATCCACCTGGGCATGTCCGGCGCGCTCGCGTTCGGCCAGGCGCCGGCCGAACGCGGGCCATACGACCATTTCCGGCTGCTGACCGATCGGGGCTGCCTGTGGCTGACCGATCCGCGGCGATTCGGCGCCGTCGTCTGGTCCAGCGCGCTCGACGCCGAGCCGGCGCGCAAGCTGCTGTCGGTGCTGGGGCCGGAGCCGTTCGACCCCGCGCTGGACGACTCCGGCTTCCACGCCGGGCTGCGCGCACGGCGCACGCCGGTCAAGACCGCGCTGCTGTCGGGCGAGCTGGTAGTGGGCGCCGGCAACATCTACGCCTGCGAGGCCCTGCACCTGGCGCGGATCGATCCGCGCATGCCGTCCAACAAGATCAGCCGGCCGCGCGCCGCGTTGTTGCTGTCGGCGGTGCGCCAGGTGCTGGGCCGCGCCATCGAGGCCGGCGGCTCGACGCTCAAGGACTTCAGCGCCAACGGCGCGGCCGGTCACTACCAGGAGCAGGCGCAGGTCTACGGCCGCGCCGGCGCGCCCTGCAATACCTGCGGTGCGATGGTGCGCCGTATCGTGCAGGGCCAGCGCTCGACCTTTTTCTGCGGTGTTTGCCAGAAACGCTGAGGAATATCGGCCTTGTGGCGTGAATACTCATCGTCCGTGAGTATTTGAAGAGAATGTATCCGGAGGTTTCAGATATAGGCGCGCACGCACCGCCGGGGCGGCTCGCGCGGCTTGGCGATGCGACATACTTCGCATTTGGCCCGGTTATCCGGCGATTGCCCGGCGGCAATCGCGCTACGATCCGTGGGCAACTGGTCCATATTCGCGCCGGATTCCGCCGCCAACGGCGCCGACTGTCGAGCGACGTACAAAAGAGCTTGGAATGACGACGAAAGATCAATCTCTGGTCCCCGCCCTCGATGCACTGGCCAACTGGCGCCAGTCGCTCGCGCGCGAACTGTCGAGTCTGACCAAGTTCTTCACCAGCAATGACCTGCTGTCGGCGCCGTCGGCGGACATCGCCGAATCGCTGCGCCAGCGCCTGCTGTCCGACAAGCTGGTCGTCGCCTTCGTCGCCGAGTTCTCGCGCGGCAAGTCCGAACTGATCAACGCGATCTTCTTTGCCGACACCGGCCGCCGCATCCTGCCCGCCTCGCCCGGCCGCACCACGATGTGCCCGGTCGAGCTGGCCTGGGACGACAAGGACCCGCCGATGCTGGACCTGCTGCCCATCGACACCCGCCGCGAAGGCTCGTCGCTGACCGAGTTGCGCGCCGCGCGCGAAGGCTGGAAGCGCGTGCCGCTCGACCCGTCGAACCCGGACGCGCTGGCGGCGTCGCTGTCCGAAGTCACGCACACCCGCAAGGTGACGCCCGATGGCGCGCGCGAACTGGGCCTGTGGTCGGACACCGATCCCGACGACAACCCGCCGCTGGACGAGGACGGCCTGGTCGAGGTGCCGGCCTGGCGCCACGCGATGATCAACTATCCCCACCCGCTGCTTGCGCGCGGGCTGGTGGTGCTGGACACGCCGGGCCTGAACGCGATCGGCACCGAGCCCGAGCTGACGCTGGGCCTGCTGCCCGGCGCGCACGCCGCGCTGTTCCTGCTGGGCGCCGACACCGGCGTCACCAAGTCCGACCTGTCGGTCTGGAACGAACACCTGGGCGGCCAGACCATGGCCTGCTTCGTGGTGCTCAACAAGGTCGACATGCTGGCCGACCCGCTGCACACCGACGAGCAGAACGAGGCGCTGGTGCAAAAGCAGTGCGAGGTCACCGCGCAGACGCTGCAGATGCCGCGCGACCGTGTCTTCCCGGTCTCCGCGCGCGCGGCGCTGCACGCGCGACTCAACAACAACGAGGCCGACCTCGCCAAGAGCCGGCTGCCCGAGCTCGAGGCCGCGCTCACCAACGAGCTGCTGCCCGCGCGCCAGCAGGTGCTGACGCATGCGCTGGTGCTTGGCGTCGAGGAATTGCGCGCGCAGGTCAACGCCCGCCTGCGCGACCAGCGCCGCCAGAACTCCGAGCAATTGCTCGAGCTGCGCGGCCTGCGCGGCAAGAGCGGCGCACGCGTGCGCCACCTGCTCGACCGCGTGCAGGAAGACGCCGCCGAATTCGAGCGCTGCGTCGCCCGCCTGACCGCGCTGCGCGCGGTGCAGTCGCGGATGCTGCGCGACACGCAGAACCAGCTGTCCAGTGAACGCATCCGGGCGGAAGTCAAGGAGCTGCAGGCGGCGTTGAATTCCGGCTGGCTGCATCTGGGCGCGCGCCAGGCCTTCCTGGGCATGTGCGACAAGCTGCGCCACGCGCTGTCCGATTCCGAGGTCACCACGTCCGAGGCGCGCGAGATGCTGCAAGGCACCTTCCGCCAGCTCAACGCGGAGTTCGGCTTCTCGCTGTCGATCGCGCTGCCGCCCGAGCTCGCGCAGCACCGCGAGGACCTGGCCGCGATCGAGCGCGGCTACAACCGCTACTTCGGGCTCAGCGAGACGCTTCGCATGGCGTCCTCGGCGTTCAAGGAGCGCTTCGTGCGCATGCTGGTGTCCAAGCTGCGCGTGGTCTTCGAGACCGCCGCCCGCGACATCGAGCTGTGGCACCAGGCCGCCAGCGCGCAGATGGAGGCGCAGCTGCGCGACCGTCGCCGCAGCTTCCGCAAGCGCCGCGAGTCGCTCGAGCGCATCCAGCAGGCCGCGGGCGACCTGGAAGAACGCGTCACCGACGTCGAGGCCCAGTCGGCCCGCATCGAGGCGCTGATCACCGACGTGGCGCTGCGCTGCGAGACCCTGGCCGTCATCGCGCGCCGCGGCCCGACGGGCATCGAGTCTGAGCACATCGAGATTCCGTTCGAGGCGACGGCGGCCGCGACGGTCTGAGCGGCGAGGTCGCTCTTTCGGTGCGCCAGACCCCTTCCACGACGCGCGCGCCAGCCGCTTCTCGCGGGCAAGGCATGATTCGGCATGGATCTTTTTTCGCCGACTCGGGCCGTCCCCCGTTCATCGCCCGCGAAGCCTCACCCGAATGGAACGCGCTGCCGTTCTCCGAGCGCGTCATCGCCTGGCAACGCTCGCACGGCCGCGCCGGATTGCCGTGGCAGCTGACGCGCGACCCGTACCGCGTGTGGCTGTCGGAGATCATGCTGCAGCAGACGCAGGTGACCACCGTGCTGGGCTACTTCGAGCGCTTCCTGCAGCGCTTTCCGGACGTCGCGGCGCTGGCCGCCGCGCCGACCGAGGATGTTCTGGCGATGTGGAGCGGCCTGGGCTACTACGCCCGCGCCCGCAACCTGCATCGTTGCGCGCAGGCCGTCGTCGCCGAGCACGGCGGCGAGTTTCCGCGTAGCGCCGAACAGCTCGCTGAACTGCCCGGCATCGGCCGCTCGACCGCCGCCGCGATCGCGGCGTTCTGCTTCGGCGAGCGTGTCGCGATCCTCGATGGCAACGTCAAGCGCGTGCTCACGCGCGTTCTGGCCTTCGACGGCGACATCGCGCAGTCGTCGTCCGAGAAGAAGTTGTGGGCGATCGCGTCCGACCTGTTGCCCGTCGCGCATGCGGGTGAGCCGGTGCACGCCGCGATGGCCGCCTACACGCAAGGCTTGATGGACCTGGGCGCCACCGTCTGCACGATACGCAGGCCCGCCTGCGACGCGTGCCCCGCGCATGCGATGTGCGCAGGCCGGGCGTCGGGCGCGCCCGAGAAGTTTCCCGTCAAGACGCGCAAGCTCAAGCGCGGCAAGCGTGCCGCGGTGGTGCTGTGGCTGCAGCACAAGGACCGCGTGTGGCTGGTGCGGCGCGCCGATTCCGGCGTGTGGGCGCAGTTGTGGTCGCTGCCGGAGTTCGACATGGCCGTCGGGCTCGAGCGCGCCGTCGAACATTGGCCCGGCACGCTCGAATGGATGGCGCCGTTCAAGCACGTGCTGACGCACTTCGACTGGATGCTGCAGCCGCTGAAGCTGCAATGGCACGGCGCGGTGTCCGACCAGGAACAGCGCGAGATCGAGCGGCTGGAAGCCGTGAACGTGACCGCCATCGCGGAACCGGGCGAGGCCGACGTCCATGGCGACGTCGAACCGGTCGACGCGGATGGCGAGGCCAGCGTGCCGGCCGCCGTCACCGAGGGCCGCTGGTTCGCGCGCGCCGACCTTGAAAGCGTCGGCATCCCGTCGCCGATCCGCAAGTTGCTGGATGCGGGCTTGCCGGACTGACGCGGCGACGCGTGCTCAGTTCGCGTCGAACGCGTCCAGCTCGCGATGCCGCAGCAGCGTGGTCGTCGTGGCCGCGAAGCGCTGCGCCAGCGTCTCGGCCATGAAGACCGAGCGGTGCTGGCCACCGGTGCAGCCGATGGCCACGGTGAGATAGCTGCGCTGGTCGTCGGCGAAGTTGGGCAGCCAGCGGCGCAGGAAGGCCTCGATCTGGTCGAGCATCTCCATCACCTCGGGCTGCTCGCGCAGGTAGGTGGCGACCTCGATGTCGCGGCCGTTGAGCGGACGCAGCTCGCGCAGGTAGTACGGGTTGGGCAGCACGCGCACGTCGTAGACCATGTCGGCGTCCAGCGGCACGCCGCGCTTGAAGGCAAACGACTCGAACACGAGCGACAGGTTGTGCGACTTGGCGTCGACCAGGTCGCGGATCCATTGGCGCAGCTGGATCGGGCGCAGCTGGCTGGTGTCCAGGATGGTGGAGCGCACGCGGATCGTGGCGAGCAGTTCGCGCTCGAGCTCGATGGCGTCGATCAGCGCCCGATGCGTGTCGGTGCCGAACTGGCCCTTGGACAGCGGATGCGGGCGCCGGGTCTCCGAGAAGCGGCGCACCAGCGTGTCGGTGTTGGAGTCGAGGAACACCGAGCGCACCTTCACGCCCTCGTTCATCAGCTTTTCCAGCAGCGGCACCAGGCGCGGCAGCGAGCCCGCGGTGCGCACGTCCACCGCCACCGCGACGCGGCGCACGGGGCGCTCGCTTTCCAGGCGCAGGAACTCGGGCAGGAGTTCGGGCGGCAGGTTGTCGACGCAGAAGAAGCCAGCGTCTTCCAGCGCGTGCAGCGCGACGGACTTGCCCGAGCCCGAGATGCCGGTCACCAGCACGATCTCGCGCTGGCCGTCCACATCGGCGCGGGCTCCAGGCGGAATGGCGCCGGGAACGAGATCGTCCAGGCCGGTGCTCATGATGCGTCCTCGATGTGGAGTTGGAAATACGAGTTCATCTATGTGTTCGCTAGCGGCCGCGTGGCGATTGCGCCCCGCCGCCATCGACCGCCACCGCCTGTGCGATCAGCTCCTGCGCATGCGCGAGGCTGGTGCCGGAACTGCGTTCGCCGCCCAGCATGCGCGCCACCTCGGCCACGCGCGCCTCGCCCGCCAGCGGCATGACCTGGCTGGTGGTGTTGCCGCCGACGCTGCGCTTGGCGACGACGAAATGATGATCGCCGCAGGCCGCGACCTGCGGCAGGTGCGTGACGGCCATGACCTGCACGTGGCGACCGAGCCGCTTCATCAGCCGGCCCACGGAATCGGCCACGGTGCCGCCGACGCCGGCGTCGATCTCGTCGAAGATCAGCGTGGCGACGGCGGGGGAGGCGGCGTCGACGCTCGTGGAAGCTTGCGCCGTCGTCACCGCGATGGCCAGCGCCAGCCGTGACAGCTCGCCGCCCGACGCCACCTTCGCGAGCGGCCGCGGCGTGCTGCCCGCGTGGCCGGCAACGAGGAACTCCACCGTCTCGGCGCCGTACGACTGCGGCTGCTCCTGCGCCACCAGCGCGACGTCGAAGCGCCCGCCGGCCATGCCCAACTGCTGCATCGCCTCGGTGATGCGGGCCGCCATCAGCGGTGCCGCGGCAGCGCGGCCCGCGCTCACGCGTCTGGCCTCGGTGCGCCAGCGCGCGAGGGTATCGTCCACGCGCTTCTGCAACGCGGCCAAGTCGGCGGCGGCGTCGAGCGCGGCCAGCGCCGTCTTCCACTCGGCCCACAGAGCGGCCAGATCCTCGGGCGAGCGGCGGAAGCGGCGCGCCAGGCTCATCCAGGCCGACATGCGGTCGTCGAGCTCGGACAGGCGCCGCGGGTCAAGGTCGGCGCGATTGAGATAGCTCGACAGGCTGTGCGCCGCGTCCTGCAGCTGCAGCTCGGCCCCATCGAGTGCCTCGATGACCGGCGCCAGCGTGGCGTCGTAGTCGGCCACCTCGCGCAGCGCGCTGGCGGCGCGCGACACCAGCTTGAGCGCGTTGAGCTCGCCTTCGGAGACGTCGTCCAGCGAATGCTGCGACGCCGTCATCAACGCCTGCGCGTGCGACAGCCGGCCGTGCTCGGCGGTGAGCGTCTCCCATTCGTCGTCGGTCGGCGCCAGGCGTTCGACCTCGGCGAGCTGCCACGCGAGCCGCTCGCGTTCGGTGTCGAGCTCGCCCTGGCGCTCGCGCGCGCCGGCGAGGGCGGTCGTGGCCTGCGACCACGCGGTGTGGGCCGCGGCGACGGGGGCGATGTCGATGCCGGCCTGCTCGTCGAGCAGCGCGCGCACCGCGGCCGGCCGCGTCAGGCTTTGCCAGGCATGCTGGCCGTGGATGTCGATCAGGTGGTCGGCCACCTCGCGCAACTGCGTCAGCGTGGCGGCGCTGCCGTTGACGAATGCGCGGCTCTTTCCTTGCGCGTCGACCACGCGGCGCAGCAGCAGCGCTTCGTCGACGGCGAAGCCCGCCTCGTCGAGCCAGGCGGCCAGTGACGCGGGCGAATCGAATTCGGCCGCGATCTCGCTGCGCGCGCAGCCCTCGCGCACCACGCCGCCTTCGGCGCGCGCGCCCAGCGCGAGCTGCAGCGCGTCGATCAGGATGGACTTGCCCGCACCCGTCTCGCCGGTGAGCACGGAAAAGCCGGCGCCGAACTCGAGGTCGAGCGCATCGACGATGACGAAGTCTTTCAGCGACAGGCGGCGCAGCATGATGTCAGGGGTGGCTGATATGACTGCCGAGCATGCGGGGCAACAGGCTCAGGCCGTGAGCCTGTGGAGCGCCAGCGATCGTATGGCTCATGTCGTGCCTTCGTGCCAGTGCAGCTTGTTGCGCAAGGTGGCGTAGTAGCTCCAGCCGAGCGGATGCAGGAAGCGCGCCTTGTGCGCCGAGCGCTGCATGCGCACGGTGTCGCCGGGCAGCATGCTGGCCAGGCCGTGCATGTCGAAATTGGCGCTGGCTTCCTTGCCCTGCACCAGCTCGATGCGCACTTCCTGGTCGTCCGGCAGCACGATGGGGCGGTTGGACAAGGTATGCGAGGCGATGGGCACCATGGCCCAGCCGCCGATGCCCGGATGCAGGATCGGGCCGCCGGCCGACAGCGCGTACGCGGTGGAGCCGGTGGGCGAGGCGACGATCACGCCGTCGGAGCGGATGTTGGCCACGTGGTCGGCACCGACCGACACGCGCAGCTCGATCATGCTGGGACTGCTGCTGCGCACCACCACGTCGTTGAGCGCGAAGCCCTGGAAGATCTGCTCGCCGTCGCGCCAGACGCCGCCTTCGATCATCGGACGGCTCTCGGCTTCGTAGTCGCCGGCGATCATGGGGGCGAGCGCCTCGCGCCAGCCGGTGGCCGCGACGTCGGTGATGAAGCCCAGGCGCCCCTGGTTGATGCCCACCAGCGGAATGCCGTGGCGCGCGAGCTCGCGGCCGATGCCCAGCATCGTGCCGTCGCCGCCCACCACGACGGCCAGGTCGCAGACCTGGGCGAGTTCGTCGATGCGCATCGCGCCGAAGTCGTTCCACTCGCTGTTCATCGCGGTGTCATGTTCGACCGACACCTCGACCCCGCTGCGCACCAGGAACTGCGCGATCTCCTCCAGGATGGGCCGCACGCCCTGGGCCTGGTACTTGCCGAAGAGCGCCACGTGACGGAAGGGGGTCGACATGCGCGAATTACACCACAGCGCCCTCGCGGGACGCATGTCCTGCGCCCAGGTAAATCGGCCCATTCGCGACCGCGCGACGAGGCTTTGGCAAACCATGCGCATCCGGGCAGGTTTCACGCGCCGGAGCGCCCCGAAACAGCTCCGGCCGGGCGTTCCGGCCCCATCTCCGTACAATCGAGTCCATGCTCGACGAGCGCGCCAAGACACTGCTGAAGACCCTGGTCGAACGCTACATCGCCGACGGCCAGCCGGTGGGCTCGCGCACGCTCTCGCGGGCTTCGGGCCTGGAGTTGTCGCCGGCGACCATCCGCAACGTGATGGCCGACCTGGAAGAACTCGGCCTGATCGTCAGCCCGCACACCTCGGCCGGCCGCGTTCCCACGCCGCGCGGCTACCGCATGTTCGTCGACACGATGCTCACCGTGCGTCCGGTCGACGCCGAGGCGCAGCTGTCGCAGTTGCTCGCCGGCAAGGGCGGCCCGCACGAGCTGCAGCCCGACCAGCCGCAGCGCGTGATCGCGCAGGCCGCGTCCATGCTGTCCAACCTGTCGAGCTTCGTGGGCGTCATCACCACGCCGCGCAAGGCCAGCGTGTTCCGCCACATCGAGTTCCTGCGGCTGGGCGAGCGGCGCGTGCTGGTGATCCTCGTCGCGCCGGACGGCGACGTGCAGAACCGCGTCATCGTCACCGCCAGCGACCACACGCAGGCGCAGCTGGCCGAGGCCACCAACTTCCTCAATGCGCACTACGCGGGCCTGTCGATCGACGACGTGCGCGAGCGCCTGAAGACCGAAGTCGAAGCCCTCAGCGCCGACATCGCCGCGCTGATGCGCGCCGCGGTGCAGGCCGGCAGCGATGCCATCGCCGAGAGCGACGAACAGGTGGTGGTCTCCGGCGAACGCAACCTGTTGGGCGTGCAGGACCTGCACCACGACATGCGCGGCCTGCGCGACATGTTCGACGTCTTCGAGCAGAAGACGCAGCTGATGCGCCTGCTCGAAGGCTCCAGCCGCGCCGAGGGCGTGCGCATCTTCATCGGCGGCGAGAGCCGCGTGGTGCCGTTCGAGGCGCTGTCGGTGGTGTCGTCGCCGTATGAAGTCGATGGCCAGGTGGTGGGCACGCTGGGCGTCATCGGCCCCACGCGCATGCCTTACGACCGCATGATCCAGATCGTCGACATCACCGCCAAGCTGGTGGGCAACGCGCTGTCGCAGCGCTGATCGAAGGCGGCTTGCGCCGCGCGCTTTCGAAGCGGTTTCAGATCACCGAGCTGATCATCTTGATCGGCGACGAACCCGTCAGCACCGCCACGCCCGCGGCCGCGCCGGCCACCGTCGTCGCCGAACCGAGGGCGGCCTGCGTGACGTTGCTGATGTCGGACGCGATGGATTCCGGCAGGTCGACCACCACTGCATGGACGGCGGACTCGACGCCATGGGCCGCGGCCTCGACGCCATCGACCACGTCGCCCACGCCGTTGGCGACCATCTGAACGCCGCTCGCGAGCGCATGGCCCGCGCCCATGGCCGCGTCGGCCAGCATCTCGAACGGAAACGCGACCGCGTCCTCGACGCCATGCACCACCGCCATGCCGCCTTTGGCCAGGGCCTGCATGGCGCGCTCGCTGAACGACACCGTGGAACTGGCGGCGTCATCCACCGCTTCGCCGACGTCCTCGGCGCCCGACGCGATCTTGCCCGGCACCTCCTCGATCGCGCGAACGACGCCGCCACCGCCCGCGCAGCCGGCATTCACGGCGGCATAGGGAGAGGCCATCGAGGACGTGGTGGACAGGGACATCGGTGTCACCTTTGAAAATGTGTCACCAATGCTATATGGCGCCTTGCTCGTCCAAGCGGAGAACAAGGCTGTAAACCAGGCCAAATCGCCGCTTCTGGTGCGCCCCCCCGCCGACCCTCGTGCCACCCTCCGTACAATCGCCCGCTCGTGGGCCGTTAGCTCAGTTGGTTAGAGCAGAGGACTCATAATCCTTTGGTCGTTGGTTCAAGTCCAACACGGCCTACCAACACATCAAGGGGTTAGCTCGATCGAGCTAACCCTCTTCTGGTCTGCGTAGCCAAGATGTAGCTTTCGGGCGCTTTCAGCTGACGTCGAGCGTCGTTGGTTCGAGTCCAACGACGCCTGCCAATCGTGCCATTTGCTGGTGAGGGTCGACTGCGTCCCCGCTCAACGGCGCGCAGGTCAAAGCTCATCCCGCCGCGGCAAGCCGTCGCTGTCTCCCGGAAACTGCACGACCCGCGCTCCGATGGCGTTGCCTCGCGCCGTCGCCGCAGCCAGATCCAGCCCCTCCAGCAATCCGTTGATCACGCCGACGGCGAAGCCGTCGCCGGCGCCGACGGTGTCGATCACGTGATCGACGCGCAGGCCCGGCACCTGCACGGCCAGGCCGTCGCTGCTGGCGCACCACGCGCCCGAGGGGCCTAGCTTCACCACGACCTGCTTCGCGCCGAGCGACAGGAAGTGCTGCGCGACGTCCTGTGGCGAGCTCAGGCCGGTCAACGCCGTGCCTTCGGCGCTGCCTGGGAGGACGATGTCGGATCGCGCGGCGATCGCGAGCAGCGTTTGCTGCATGTCTTGCGCCGAAGCCCACAAGGGCTTGCGCAGGTTGGGATCGAACGAAATCGTCATGCCACGTTCACGCGCCCACGCCAGCGCGTCGAACACCAGTTCGCGGCAGTTCGGCGACAGCGCCGGAGTGATGCCCGTCAGGTGCAGGTGGCGCGCGCGGATGCCTTCGAGGCGACCGAGATCGGCCGCGGTCATCGTGCTCGCGGCAGAACCCTTGCGGTGGTATTCGATCTGCGGATCCTGTCCATCGATCGCTTTCGACTTCAACATGAAGCCGCTGGGGCGGAGGTCGTCCGTCTCGACGAACCCGCTGGCGATGCCCTCGCGCGCGAGGCAGCGCAAGAGAAAGCGCCCCGCCGAATCGTTGCCGAGCCGGCTCAGGTAGGCCACGCGATGGCCCAGGCGCGTCAGGCCGATGGCGACGTTCAGTTCGGCGCCGGCACAGAAACGATGGAAGCGGACGGCCTCTTCGAGCGGTCCGGGTTCCTGCGCGGCGAACAGCACCATCGCCTCGCCGAGGGTGAGCACGTCGAACTCGCGCCGAGCGCTCACGTCACGATCTGGTTCGGCACTCATGCCCCGATTATCGACGCCCAATGAATTCGGCCCCGGCTCGCACGCAGCGACCCGGGGCCGAGCAAATGGAAGAAGCGAAGCTCAGAGCCGGAACACGCTCACGTCCGACACCAGGCGCTGCACCTGCGTGCTCATCGAGTCGGCAGCCGCGGCCACCTGCTCGACCAGCGCCGCGTTCTGCTGCGTGGCCTGATCCATCTCGGTGACCGCGACGTTGACCAGGTCGATGCCCGCGCTCTGTTCGACCGTGGCCGACGTGATCTCCGAGACGATGCCCGCCACGTGCTGCACCGACGTCACGATCTGCGCGATCGTCTGCGACGCGACGTCCACCAGATGCGTGCCCTCGTCGACCTTGTCCACCGACTCGCTGATCAGCGTCTTGATCTCCTTGGCCGCCGTCGCCGAGCGCTGCGCCAGCGTGCGCACTTCGGTGGCCACCACCGCGAAGCCGCGGCCCTGCTCGCCGGCACGGGCGGCTTCCACCGCGGCGTTCAGCGCCAGGATGTTGGTCTGGAACGCGATGCCGTCGATCACGCTGATGATGTCGGAGATCTTCTTGGACGACGTGGCGATGTCGCCCATCGTGCGCACCACCTTGCTGACCGCTTCGCCGCCCTGCGTGGCCTTGGCGGCTGCGTCGTTGGACAGCTGGCGCGCGTGCGTGGAGTTGCTCGCGCTCATCTTGACCGTGCCCGACAGCTCTTCCATCGACGAAGCCGTCTGCTGGATGCTCGAGGCCTGGCGCTCGGTGCGGTTGGACAGGTCGGCGTTGCCCGAGGCGATCTCGCTGGCCGCGCTGGCCAGGCTGTCGCTGCCGTTGCGCACGCTGGAGACCACGGTGACCAGGCTCTCGGTCATGGCCGCCAGCGCCTTGAGCAGCTGGCCCGTCTCGTCGTTCGCGTTCGAGTGCACCTTCACGCTCAGGTCGCGGTCGGCCACGCGGCGGGCGATGCCCACGGCCTGCAGGATCGGCACGGTGATCGAGCGCGTGACGGCGTAGCCGACGGCCGCGGCCACCAGCAGTGCCACGATGGAGATCGCCAGCACGGTGTTGCGCGTGGTGCCGTAGGCGTCCTCGGCGTTGGCCACGGCCGCGGCGGTCAGCTTCTCGTTGAGGGCGACCATCTCGTCGACGGCGGCCATCCACTTGACCTGCGCCGGGTTGGCCTTGTCGCCCAGCAGTCCGCGAGCCGGGAACTTGTGGCTGTCCAGCGCCATCTGCACCACCTGGTCGGACAGGGCGCGCGCTTCCTTCTCGGTGCTGTCGATGTGGCCCAGGATCGTCTTCTTGCGCGCATCGCTCTCGGCGGCGATCATCTTGACCAGCTTGGCCTTGGCGGCCTCGTAGGTCTTGACGTCGGTCTTGAGCAGCTTGTCCTCGGCGGCCATGTCGTCCGGATCGTCCAGCATCAACACGTTGCGCACGCGCACCGCCTGCTGCGTGGCCGCCAACCGCATCGCCTCGGCCAGCGACGACTCGACGGCGATGCCGCCCGTCACCGCGTTCATGTCGTTTCGCATGCCGTTGGTGCGCACCAGGGCAATCGTCGACAGGATCGCCAGCAGCGCCAGCACGATGCCGAAGGCCAGCGCCAGTCGCACGCCGATTTTCAGGTTGGTCAGCATTTGGATTTCCGAAGTTGGCTATCGAATCTGCATCGGGACATCGTGCGGTGGCACGAACCCATCCAGATTTCGGCCTGAACTCGGGCGATCTTGAGGACTCGATTTCGAAATAGTCCTCAGCTGCCGGTGATCGGAGGAAAAGGTCTCCGTGGCGCGTGCCGACGCGCCGCCGCTGCGATTCGACGGCCTACCGCGACCCCGACGACAGCGCCTGCGACTCGGCCAGGGCGAGCAGCGTCGCCTTGCGCCGGCGCTTGGCGGCATAGAGCAACTGGTCGGCGCGCGCCAGCACCCGGTCCAGCCGTTCGGCCGAATCGCCTTCGATGAGCGCGCCGCCCAGGCTGCAGCCCAGGCCGTAGGGCTTGCGGGCGATCGTGTCGTAATCCGCGAAGTGCCTGTCCAGCCGATGTTCGATCTCGGGCAGGCTTTCCAGGTTGTCGGCGCGCGTCAGGATCGCGAACTCGTCGCCGCCCAGCCGCGCCACCACGTCGTCCTGCCGGAACGTGGTCAGCAGCACCCTGGCGGCGGCGCGGATCGCCTCGTCGCCTTCCTCGTGGCCATAGCGGTCGTTGATCAGCTTGAGCCCGTCGAGGTCGGCAAAGAACAGCGTCAGCGGCTGCTCGGTCAGGCGCGCAGTCGTCATCATCGAGCGCGCCAGCTCGAGGAATCCGCGCCGGTTGAACAGTCCTGTGAGCTCGTCGCGCATCGCCATGTGCGAGAGCGCTTCGTTGTCGCGGCGCGCTCGATCCAGGTCCAGCCGCAGCGCGTCGCGCGCGCTGCCGAGCTCCTTGACCATCAGGCAGCTGTGCAGCGCACCCGTGATCTCGTGGTGCAGGTCGGTGTAGGTCACGCGCTGCACGGTCTTGCGGTCCAGCAGCATGTAGCCGAAATGTTCACGCATGTAGAACATCGGCATGACCACCCAGGCGTGAGCCACCTCGGGCGAGTACAGCTTGTCCGGCAGCAGGCTGGCCGTGCGGAACGGCGTGCCGACGACGTCGTTGCGCGGTTCGCCGCCGTCCAGGGCCAGCAGCAGGCTGGACCAGGCGGGAAGTCCGACGCGCTCGATGTCGTCGAGGGTCGTCGTCTGTTCGTACAGCGCCAGCATGCAGGTCGTGACGCCCAGCTGCTTCAAGGCGCCGGTCAGGACCTTGAGCAGTTCGTCGATGTCGTCGGTGGTCACCTGGTTCTTGAGCTCGCGCCGCAGCGCCCAGCCGTTGTTGTTGAGCTCGACCCGCGCGCGCGTGTGGAACAGCTCGACCACGTTGGTGAGCACGATCTGTCCGACCTGCAGGCGCTCGGCGGCTTCGCCAGGATCCGCGCATTCCTGCGATGCCGCGCAGGTGCGCTGGATGGCCACCAGCAGGTCCTGCAGCGGCGTGATGTCGGCCTGCTGCTCGAGCCACGCGAAGGCGATGCGGGTCAGGATCTGGTCGAATGCGGCGCGTCCGTCCGGCGTCGTCAGGGCGCCCACCAGGGCGATCATGTCTTCGACGAGAGGCTCGAACAGCGATTCGGGCGGCGCCGTCTGTCGCACCAGCGCCTCCACCTTCTCCCGGACGCTGTGGCCGCTCAGGATGCCGGGCATCGCGAAACCCATGCAGCCGCAGGTGCGGCGGAACACGGGCCGCGTCGCCATCGACGTGATCTCGGGAACCGGTTCGCCCCGCAGGCGCCTGGCCAGCAAGGCCACGGCGGCCTCGCCTTGCGCCGCGATGTCCTGGTTGACGGTGGTCAGCGACGGACCGACGCCGTAGATCGACAGCAGGTCGTCGAAGCCCGCGATCGCCACGTCCGCCGGCACGCGCAGGCCGCGCTCCGCGGCGACCGACAACACGCCCTGGGCCGACTCGTCGTTGGCGCAGACGATGGCGGTGAACGGCACGTTGCGAGCCAGCAGCGTGGTCATCGCGACGCTTCCCGACACCTGATGGAACTCGCCCGGCACGCGCAGCAGCGGATCGGCGGGAATGCCCGCCTCGACGTGGGCCTCGAGGTAGGCGGCCAGGCGCTCCTGCGCGTCCCGATTCTCGGGCGGACCTTCCACCATCGCGATGCGGCGATGGCCGTGCACCTTGATCAGGTGCAGCACGAGTTCCTTGAAGCCTGCGCGGCTGTCGAGCAGGATGGTCGGATGACCCGTGCCGCGCACGCCGCTGACGACCGAAGGCAGCGGGAACGTGGCGACGAACTGTCGCAGGCCTTCCTCGTTGAGGTGGTCCTGCATGATCGCGCCGAAGATCAGCAGGCCGTCCGGCTGATGCTCGCGCAGCATCTGGAACACCATGCTGAACTGCTTTTCGTACTGCAGCGGCGCGCCCGCCGAGCGGCCAGGCGCGAAGACCAGGTCGAAGCCCAGGCGCTCGGCCATGCGGCAGACGCCGTCGAGCAGCGGCACCTGGTACTGGCCTTCCATCTCGTCCAGCACCACGCCGATGCGCGGACGTCGTGCGTCAGGCGGAGTGGTCGGCGGCGGCAGCTGTGAGTCCATGGCGATGGGTCCATCGTCAGTATTTGCGCCGGCTGTAGAAAAATCTTCCGGGCGCTCATCCGGATCCGTGCAATCGCGCACGGATTTTCGCCATTGTGGGGTCGATAGGCACCCCCAATGAATGGTTAGGCGGTTACGCCGTGCAAGGGGCGTTTCGCGGTTGTCACTTGTCCGACGACTTCATGTCGGCGCGGCGATGCAGACGGGGTTGCGCCCGAACCTCAGCGGCCCTTCTCGCCCAGGCTCCACAGCCGCAGCGCGACATGGATCTCCAGCGCCCGCGACGCCTGGCCCCAGTGCCCGAGCAAGTCCTCGATCGTCGCCAGGCGTTGCCGCACCGTGTTGACGTGGATCTGCAGGCGCGCGGCCGTCTCCTTGGCGTTCTGGTTGCAGTCGAAATAGCACAGCAGCGTCGCGGTGAGGTCGGCCGAGCGCTTGCGGTCGTGGGCGATCAACGGGCCGATGATGCTCTCGAGAAAGTTGCCCAGGCTCGCCTGGTCGTGCGTCTCGAACAGGGTCGAGTAGAGCGCGAGCTCGTTCTGCCCGACGACGTTGCCCTCCACGCCCAGGCGTCCCAGCACCAGCAGGGCGCGACGCAGGGTCGCGAACAGCGCAGGGATCTCGGCAGGACCGCTGATCGGCCGGGACATCACGCCGCGATAGCTCGCGTCAAACTCGCGCAGTGCGCGAGTGGAGATCACCTCTCGGATGTCGGCGGCGCGCGTGGCGCTGCACAGGATCACCAGCACGCCGTCGATCTCGTCGACCAGCGTGTGGCTGAACGTGCCCAGCGCGCGCAGCCGTCGCGCGGCATAGCCGGCGTTGGGCGACTGCATCTCCACCAGGAACAACGCCAGCGGCTGCAGCAGGTTCACGCCATGCCGTTCTGCTGCATCCGCCAGCAGCGCGGGCTGCTCCTGGCGTGCGGAGACGAGGCCGCGCAACAAGGTCGACACGCTGCGGCTGCGCGACGCCTCCACGCGCTCCTGCGACAGCAGCACGATGCCGATCACGCTGGACGAGCGCTCGAAGGTGCGGATGGCCACCTCGTCGAGCGTGCCGCCGTGGAACAGCACGATGGAGCCGAGCACGTCCTCGCCGCCGATGACCGGCATGACGCGGCAGGCCTCGCCGTCGGCTTCGTAGGCCAGCACGGATCTGCCGACCTGCCGGCTGTGGCGCAACGCCGCGGCGATGGCGGCGCTGTGCTCGCCGCTGGGCGAATAGGTCGACGCCTGCGTTCCGGCATAGCTCGTCGCCATGCCGCGGCTGACCACCTGCGCGGCTTCGTCGAGCACCAGCAGGCCGGCGCCCATCAGCTGCGCGACCGACTGGCACAGCGTCGCCAGCGAGGCGCCGCGCGCCAGCAGCGCGGTCATCTGCTCGTGCGCCTCCGCCGCGGCCTGGATGTTGCGCACATGGCCTTCGAGCTGCGCGCGCGCCTGGTCGGCGGCCTGCAGCGCGGCGTTGGCGCGCTCGAAGTCGCGCGCATTCCTCAACGCGACGGCGCCGTGGGTCGCCAGCGCGCACAGCACCGACAGGGTCTGCGCGGTGTGGGTGCGGTGGTAGCGATCCGCGACGAACAACAGCCCCGTGACCTCGCCTTCGAGGATCAGCGGCACGCCCACCAGCGCCGCGATGCCTTCGTCGCGGAACGTGGCGTCGAGGCTCGCGTCGTGGACGAAGCGCGTGTCGCCCAGATAGTCGGGCGTCGTGAACGGCAGGCGCGTGGACATCACGATGCTGGCCACGCCGTGGTGGCGGCGTGCGACCATCCTCTGCGTGGTCTGCGACAGCGCGCCGTCGGCCACGAGCACCTGGAACTCGCCGCGCTCGGCGTCGAGCACCGACAGCCACGCGAGGTCCGAGCCCAGCAGGTTGCGCGCCCTGGCCACGATGGTGCGCAGCAGGCTGGTGAGGTCGAGGCGGCTCGACAGCTCCTGCGCCGACTCGATGACCGCCAGCATGCCTTGCTCGCGCTGCTGCTGCAGCTCCATCCGGTTGCGCACCGCCATCGCCATGCGCACGGTCTCGACCAGCGTCGACTTGTCGGGCCAGGTATCGGGCAGCGCCTCGACCTCGGCGAGCCGCTGCGCGAATTCGTCGGCGCCCGCGTTCTGGTGCAGGAGGCGGATCAGCTCGTCGACGACCTGCGAACTGCATTCGATCTGGATGCGACTTCCCATGGCGAGCTCTGAGTCAGGGTGGCGACGTGAAGAAGGCAGGCTAGCAGATGCATTTCCGCGGCCATCGAGGGTCAACACGGAGCCCGGCAAGCGGATGCCTGCGCGCACATAGGAACGGGTCTCGAAGTGTGCGCGCGTGACATTGGGCCGGGCGGCGCCTGTGGCGAGACTGCGTGCATTCGCTCTCGCGGCGTCGATCCGGGCCCAACGACGTCCGGCTTGCACGCTTTCGTTTCCCCAAGGATTTCCATGCCCATCGTCGATACCCTTCGTCCCACACCCGGCCTGCGCGTGCTCGTCACCGCCGGCGCCAACGGCATCGGCGCCGTCATCGCGCACGCCTTCCACGAGGCCGGCGCGCACGTGCACATCTGCGACATCGACCGCGCCGCGCTGGATCGCGTGAGCGACGAATCGCCCGGCATCACCGGCAGCATGGCCGACGCCTCAGTCGCCGGCGACGTCGACATGGTGTTCGACGACGTGATGGGCCGGCTCGGCGGCCTGGATGTTTTGATCAGCAACGCCGGCATCGCCGGGCCCACCGGCGCGATCGAGGAGATCGACCCCGCGGGCTGGCGCCGCACCATCGGCGTCAACCTCGACAGCCAGTACTACGTGGCGCGCCGGGCCGTGCCGCTGCTCAAGGCGTCTGCCGTCGGCGGCAGCCTCATCACCATGAGCTCGGTGGCCGGGCGGCTGGGCTATCCGTACCGCACCCCGTATGCGGCAAGCAAGTGGGGCGTCGTCGGGCTGATGAAGTCGCTGGCCATCGAACTGGGCCCGCAAGGCGTGCGCGTCAACGCGATCCTGCCGGGCCCGGTGGAGGGCGACCGCATGAACGCAGTGATCGGCGCGCGCGCGGCGGCGCTGGGGCTGGGCGTCGACGCCGCGCGGGCGCAGTTCGTCGACCGGATCTCGCTGCGGCGCATGGTCTCGGCCGACGACGTGGCCGCACTGGCGCTGTTCCTGTGCTCGCCGGCGGCCCGCAACATGACCGGGCAGGCCATCAGCGTCGACGGCAACGTCGAGTCGCTCTGACAGGAGTCGCCATGGCCAGGACCAACGACAAGGTCATCATCAGCTGCGCCGTCACCGGCTCGGTGCACACGCCGACGATGTCGCCGCATCTGCCCATCACGCCGGACCAGATCGCCGAGCAGGCCATCGCGGCCGCCGAGGCGGGCGCGGCGATCCTGCACCTGCACGCGCGCGACCCGCGCGACGGCAGGCCGACCGCCGACCCGGCGGTCTACGACCAGTTCGTGCCGCGCATCAAGGCGGCGACCGACGCGGTCATCAACATCACCACCGGCGGCAGCACCCGCATGACGCTGGAGGAGCGCCTGGCCTATCCGTTGCAGGCCGGGCCGGAGATGTGCTCGCTGAACATGGGTTCGATGAACTTCACCATCCATCCGGTGGCGCGCAGGATCGAGACCTGGCTGCACGACTGGGAACGGCCTCATGTGGAAGGCATGGAGGACCTGATCTTCCGCAACACCTTCCGCGACATCCGCCACATCCTGCGCGTGCTGGGCGACGAGTGCGGCACGCGCTTCGAGTTCGAGTGCTACGACGTCGGCCATCTGTACACGCTGGCGCACTTCGTGGACGAGGGCTTGGTCAAAGGGCCGCTGTTCATCCAGAGCATCTTCGGCATCCTCGGCGGCCTGGGCGCGGACCCGGAAAACCTCGTCACGATGCGAACCACCGCCGACCGCCTGTTCGGCCGCAATGGCTATCGCTTCTCGGTGCTGGGCGCCGGCCGCCACCAGATGCCGCTGCTGACGATGGCGGCGGTGATGGGCGGCAACGTGCGCGTCGGCCTGGAGGACAGCCTCTACCTGGGCCGCGGCCAGCTCGCGCAGTCGTGCGCGGAGCAGGTGCGCAAGATCCGCCGCATCCTCGACGAGCTGTCGCTGGAGATCGCCTCACCCGCAGAGGCGCGCGTGATGCTGGGCCTCAAGGGCGCGCACGCCGTCGCCTTCTGAACGATCGCTTTCGAACATGCATACAACGCAAGAAACCATGAATCGACGACGCCTGCACGGGCGCGTGGCCATCGTGACGGGCGCCGGCGGCGGCCTGGGCCGCTCGCACGCGCTGGAGCTCGCGCGCCACGGCGCCAGGGTGCTCGTCAACGACCTGGCCGGGCGCGACGATGGCGCGGCCGCCAATTCCGTGGCCGAGGAGATCCGCGGCCGCGGCGGCCAGGCGATCGCGCACCTGGGCGACGTGACGCGCATGAACGACATGGAGGCGATGGCCGCGCTCGCAGTGCAGACCTGGGGCCGCGTCGACATCCTCGTCAACAACGCCGGCATCCTGCGCGATCGCACGTTCGCCAAGATGTCGCTGGACGACTTCCGCCTGGTGCTGGACGTGCACGTGATGGGCGCCGCCAACGCCACCAAGGCGGTGTGGGAGCGCATGCGGGCGCAGGAGTACGGCCGCATCGTCATGACGACCTCGTCGTCGGGCCTGTACGGCAACTTCGGCCAGGCCAACTACGGCACCGCCAAGATGGCGCTGGTCGGGTTGATGCAGACGCTCGCGCTCGAAGGCGCCAAGCGCAACGTGCGCGTGAACTGCCTCGCGCCGACCGCCGCCACCGGCATGACCGAAGGCGTGCTGCCGCCCGCGGCGCTCGCGCGCCTCACGCCCGAGCGCGTCAGCCCGGGCCTGGTCGCGCTGGTGGGCGAGGACGCGCCGACGCGAATGATCCTGCTGGCCGGCGCGGGCAGCTTCGAGAGCGCGCACGTCACGCTGACGCAGGGCGTGTTCATCGACGATATCGAGGCTTGCGCCGAAGAGCTGAGCGGCCGCCTGGCCGAGGTTCGCGGTCGCGTCGGCGAGGTGGTGCCGCAGTCCGGCTGGGAGCAGTACCAGCACGAGTTGCGCAAGTCCGAGGCGCTCTGATGCGCGGGTGCGGCGCGGGTTTGTGCGGTGGCGCCGGCCCACACGTCCAACGCGAACGAGGTATGGCCACGCCACATTGAAGCGCGCGGCCGTCGAGAGAAAACTGAGATCCGTTCCATAGATTCAACGCCAGCTCCGCCGGGGCTGCAGGCGACGTCAAGACAGAGGGCACGGAGCGCCGGCTCCGACCGATCACCAAAGAGTGAGGAGACCATGAAGATCCGATTCCACAAGCAGCGTGCGCGATGGCTCTGCCTGACGCTCGCGGGCCTGCAGTGCGGCGCCCTCGTGCACGCCCAGACGGCGGACACGCCTGCCGCCACCGATGCCGACAAGGCCGCGGCCAAGGCCAAGGCGGACAAGGATGCGGCCGCGCCGCAGACGGTCACCGTCAGCGCGCAACGACGCACCGAGCCACTGCAGACCTCGTCGCTCTCGGCCACGGTGCTGTCCGGCGAGGACCTGAGCAAGGCTGGCATCAACGTCGTCGACCAACTGCAGTTCTCGACGCCCTCGGCCACCGTCAACAACTTCGGCCAGGGCATCAACTTCGACATCCGCGGCATCGGCAAGGCCGAGACCAACACGCAGACCACGACGGGCGTCATCACCTACCGCGACGGCGTGGCCACCTTCCCGGGCTACTTCGCCGAGGAGCCGTACTACGACATCGCCTCGGTGCAGATCCTGCGCGGGCCGCAAGGCACCTTCGGCGGGCAGAACGCCACCGGCGGTGCGGTGCTCGTCGAGTCCAACGATCCCGACCCCAAGGGCGGCCATCACGGCTACATCGCCGGCCAGGCCGGCAACTACCACGACGTCGCGCTGCAGGGCGCGGTGAACCTGCCGGTCAGCAGCACCTTCGCGGCACGCGTCGCGTTCAACGACGAGAACCGCGACAGCTTCTACAAGATCACCGGCCCGTGGACCGGCGGCAACGGCGCGCTGCGCTCGCGCAGCGGGCGCATCGGCCTGCTGTGGAAGCCGGAGCCCGCGCTGTCGGTGCTGTTCAAGACCGACTACGACACCATCAACATGGGCGCGTATCCGGCCGACCCGGTGAATTCGGCCAACAGCCCGTACGACATCACGGCCAATGCCGACCAGAAGGCGCTGGATCGATTCATGCGCTCCGTGCTCAAGGTGGACTACGCGTTCGACGGCGGCGTCAGGTTCCGTTCGATCTCGGGCTACCAGAACGGCAATACCACCTACCGCGCCGACCTCGATGGCACCAGCGCCGGCAACGAGACGTTCTTCGATTCGGTGTACGAGAAGATCTGGTCGCAGGAGTTCAACCTCGTCTCGCCCGACAGCGGCCCGGTCACCTGGGTTCTGGGCGCGTATGCGCAGAGGGACACCTACACGTTCCCGCCGGGCCAATACCTGATCGGCGTGCCCGCCGGCAACGTCGCGACGCAGTACACGCTGGACGGCACCAACCCCAAGCGCACCACGGCCTTCTTCGGCCAGGGCACCTACCAGCTGACCGACAGCCTCAAGCTGGCCATCGACGGGCGCTTCTCCAGGAGCACCACGTCCAACGACGTCTCGGTGATGCAGTACGGCACGCCCATCGTCGACCAGCAGTCGGCGCGCTTTTCCAACTTCTCGGGCAAGGTCGCGCTGGACTGGAAGCTGAACGACGAGCAGTTCCTCTACGCGTTCGTCGCCGACGCGGCGCGCCCAGGCGGCCTGAACGTGCCGGTCGGCTTCGGGCAACCGGCGCCGTTCGAGGCGGAAAAGGTCAAGACGGTGGAAGCGGGCTGGAAGTCGGCGTGGCTGGACAAGCACCTGCAGTCGCAGGCCAGCGTGTTCTACAACAAGTACGACAACTTCCAGGTCACCATCGGCTACCCGACCTTCCCGACCTTCGGCTTCGAGCTCAACACGCCCAACCCGACGCACATCTACGGCTTCGAGGAGCAGCTGCAGGCGCGCGTCGACGGCTGGGCCGCCAAGGCCAACGTCGGCTGGCTGCACAGCGACATCGGCAGCTTCTACGCCACCGATCCGCGCATCGTGACGACCACCCCCTGCGCGCCGACGACAGGCCCTGCCAGCGCCAGCTGCATCCAGCTGGGCGGCCACCAGCAGACCTATGCACCCGACTTCACGTTCAGCGCGAGCCTCGAGCGCAGCTTCGTCGCGGGCGACAACGTCATCACGCCGCGGATCAACTACGCGTACATCTCCAGCCAGTGGGGAACGCTGTTCGAGAATCGGGCGCTCGGCGACCGCCTGAACAGCCGCAACCTGGTCGGCGCGCAGATCGACTGGGCCCGTGGCGACTTCCTCGCGACCCTGTACAGCACCAACCTGACCGACGACCACTACATCGCGGCCATCGGATCGGGCCTGCGCTATGCCGGCGCGCCGCGCCAGTACGGGCTGCGCATCACCGAGTTCTTCTGACCGCGCGCGCCGCGAAAGACAATTCATCCATGGCCACGCCCGAAATCGCCCTGCCTGCCGGCTCGATGTCCAGGACGTCTTCGCTTCCCGGCGCGCGCGCGTGGGTCGCGCTCGGCTGCCTGTGCTTCGTCTACGTGCTGAACTTCCTGGATCGCCAACTGCTCGCGATCCTGGCCAAGCCCATCGAGGACAGCCTGCACCTGTCCGATGGCCAGATGGGCTTGCTGGGCGGGCTGTATTTCGCGGCTTTCTATTGCTTCATCTCGATCCCGGTCGGATGGCTGGCGGACCAGTCCAATCGCGTGCGCGTGCTGACGGTGGCTTGCGCGATCTGGAGCGCGGCAACGATGGCCTGCGGCGTGGCAGGCACCTACGCGCAGCTGGCCGCGGCGCGCATGACCGTGGGCTTCGGCGAGGCCGGCGGCGTGCCGCCGTCCTATGCCGTGATCTCGGACTACTTCCCGCCGCATCGGCGCGGCATGGCGCTGGGCATCTACAACCTGGGGCCGCCGATCGGCGCGGCGCTGGGCGTGGCCTTCGGGGCCTCGATCGCGGCCACGCTGGGCTGGCGCTACGCGTTCCTGATCCTGGGCGCGGTCGGGGTCGTGACGGCCATCGGCGTGGCATTGGTCGTGCGCGAACCGCGCCGCGGCGCGCTCGACGAACGAGTGGCCGCCTCGTCTTCAACCGCGGGCTTCGCCGCGACGCTGAAGATGTTCTTCACGCGGCGCTCGCTGATGCTGGCCGCGCTGGGCAGCGGCGCCACGCAGATCATCACGTACGGCATGGGCAACTTCGCGACGCTGTTCCTGATGCGCGAGAAGGGCATGACGCTGCACGACGTGGCGATCTGGTTCGCGATCGCGCTGATCGTGGGCATGGGCGGCGGGATCTACGCGTCGGGACGACTGGTCGACCGCTACAAGCAGCGCTCGAAGGCCGCGTACGGGTGGCTGCCCGCGGCGTCGCTCACGCTGGCGGTGCCGCTTTACCTGTTGTTCGTCTGGACGCCGACCTGGCCGGTGGCGCTCGCGCTGCTGGTGGGACCGCTGTTCCTCAACTACTTCTACCTGACCTCGTCCGTGGCGCTGGTGCAGCAGGAAGTGCGGCCCGACCAGCGCGTGGTCTCCGGCGCACTCCTGCTGCTGGTGATGAACTTCATCGGCATGGGCCTGGGCCCGACCTGGGTCGGCGCCGCCAGCGACCACTTCCGGGCCACCGATCCGCAGCACTGCCTGCAGACGGCGCTGTACACGCTGGTGCCGTTCTACATCCTGGCCATCGCGCTGTTCGTGTGGCTGGCGCGCGTGCTTGCCCGCGAGGAACGCGACGCCATGCAAGGAGCCGTCTGATCATGTTCACCCGTTGCATCGGCGCCTGCTGCGCCCTGCTCATTGGCCTGGCGTGCCACGCGCCGGCCCGTTCGAACGAAGATGTCGCCATGTCGTCCACCGCATCGCCTGTCGTGAGCACTTCCGCCGGCCAGCTCCAGGGGTTGTCCGAGGACGCGCTGAACGTGTTCAAGGGCATCCCTTACGCCACGCCGCCCGTCGGCGCGCTGCGCTGGAAGCCGCCCGTTCCGATGGCGCCGTGGCAGGGCACGCGCAAGGCGACCGAGTTCGGCCCCGCCTGCGTGCAGCCCAGGCCCACGCTGTCCAACATCTACGAGGGCCTGCCGATGCCCATGAGCGAGGACTGCCTGTCGCTCAACGTGTGGGCGCCCAAGGACGCGCGCGGCGCGCCGGTGCTGGTGTGGATCCACGGCGGCGCGTTGTGGGGTGGCGCCAATCGCGATCCGCTGCAGGACGGCGCGCGGCTGGCCCGGCAAGGCATCGTCGTGGTGTCCATCAACTACCGCCTCGGGCCGCTGGGCTGGCTCGCGCATCCGGCGCTCAGCGCCGAGTCGCCCAAGCACGTCTCGGGCAACTACGGCCTGCTGGACCAGGTCGCCGCGCTGCGCTGGGTGCAGGACAACATCCACGGTTTCGGCGGCGATCCCGCCAACGTGACGATCGCCGGCGAGTCGGCCGGCGGCCTGAGCGCGATGTACCTGCTGGCCGCACCGCAGGCGCGCGGGCTGTTCGCCAAGGCGATCGCGCAGAGCGCGTACATGATCTCGATGCCCGAGCTCAAGGCCGCCAGGTACGGCGCGCCGTCGGCCGAGGACAGCGGCGTGCAGCTGGCCGCCGCGCTCAAGGCGCCGGACCTGGCCGCGCTGCGCGCGATGGATGCCCAGACGCTGACGCAGTCCGCGGCCGCCGCGCGCTTCGCGCCATGGGTGACGGTCGATGGCGACCTCGTGCCGGCGCAGCTCGTCGACATCTTCGACAAAGGCAAGCAGGCGCCGGTGCCGCTGCTGGCCGGCTTCAACAGCGGCGAGATCCGATCGCTGCGCGTCCTGGCGCCGCCGCCGCCGGTCAACGCCTCGGCCTACGAGCCCCTCATCCGCGATCGCTACGGCGACCTGGCGGACGAATTCCTGCGCCTCTATCCGGCCGTCAACATCCCCGAAAGCATCCTCGCCGCCACGCGCGACGCGCTGTACGGCTGGACGGCCGAGTCGCTGGTGCATGCGCAGGCGGCGCTGGGCCAGCCGGCCTTCCTCTACATCTTCGACCACGGCTACCCGGCCGCCGACAGCGCCGACCTGCACGCCTTCCACGCGAGCGAGCTGCCCTACGTGTTCGGCACCTTCGACGGCACGCCGCCGCTGTGGCCCAAGGTGCCCGAGACGGCGCGCGAGCGGCGCCTGTCCGACGCGATGCTGGCCTACTGGGCGAGTTTCGCGCGCTCGGGCCGGCCCGCTGCCAAGGGCGAGGCGGACTGGCCCGCGTTCGATGCGAACGAGGGCTACATGCTGTTCGCCGATACGCCCAAGGCATCGCGCCACCTGCTGCCGGGCATGTACGAACTCGTGCGCGAGGTCGTCTGCCGCCGCCGTGCCAGCGAGAGCCAGCCGTGGAACTGGAATTTCGGCCTGGCCTCGCCCAAGGTGCCGGCCAAGACCGACGCGTGCCGATCGCGTTGAGGCGGATCGACCCGGCTACTTCTTGGCGGCCGGCTTCGCCCGCTTGACCACGGGCTCGCGCTTCGGAGTCTTCGCTTCTCCGGCGTGCTTGACCGACGCGGACACGAAGGTGTCCATCATCGTCTCGTCGCGCCCGCGCGAGACGCAGGACGTGATCACGCGGCATGGCTCGTCGGACGCCTTGAGGTAGGCGTGGCCCATCTCGCTGTCGAAGTAGATCGAGTCGCCCGCGTTGAGCATCACCGGCGCATAGAGCTCGGTGTGGAACGCGACCACGCCCTCGACGACATAGGTGAACTCCTCGCCGGGATGGCGGATGAATCCGCCGAACTCGGCGAAGAACTCCTCGAGCGTGCGCGCGCGGTTCTCGCACAGGATGGGCGTGATGCGCTTGTTGAGCCACTCGGTGGCCAGGTAGGTCTGGCTGTAGCTGCGCGTCTCGACGTGCTGGCCCTCGCCGGCGCGCTGGATCACGCGCCGTCCGCCGTACAGGGCTGAACCGGCCGGGCCCGGCTGGGGCGCGGCCTCCAGCATCTCGGCCATGTCCACGCCCAGCCCCTTGCTGAGCAGCAGCAGCTTGTCGTACGACAGCGAGATGTGGCCCATCTCCAGCTTGGACACCGTCGACACCGCCAGGCCGGTACGGCGGGCGAGTTCGGTCACCGTGAGTCCGAGGCGTTTTCGCGTCGCGCGGATGGCGTCGCCCGGGCCGGGCTGGGAAGCTTTCATGCGGCTACTTTAGCAGCGGCGCCATGCGCGGAAACCGATTTGTCCATCAATCCAAAGATTTCAAAAAAGGAAAAATTTTGACTGTTTGGAAAAGTGTGGCTACGATGGATCGCATCCAGGGGCGAACCGCGCAAGCTCGTCCGCCGTTCCATCCCGAGCAAGGAATGCCATGTCCCACGTCGATCACTCCGGCCGCGCTGCCCGGGCTTCCGCCTTTCGTCCCACGCTGATCGCGCTGGCCGTTGCCGCCGCGTTGCCACAGGTCGCGCACGCGCAGGCTGCGGCGCCGGCGGCCGCGGCCAGCGCGGCGGCGGCTCCTGCGTCAAGCGCCTCGGCCGCGGCGGGCGACGACGTCAGCACCGTCATCGTCACGGCCACGCGTCGCCGCGAACCGGCACGCGAGGTGCCCATGCAGGTGGACCGTCTCTCCACGCAGGAGCTGGAGAACGCGGGCGCCAAGTCGCTGACCGACTACCTCGGCAGCCAGCCCGGCATCGACGTGAAGACGGCCGGCGGCGCGGGCCTGGGCGCGGTGAGCATCCGCGGCGTGTCCACCGGCGACCAGACGATCTCGACCGTCGGCACCTACATCGACGACGTCGAGTTCGGCTCCAGCACCGCGTTCGCCGCCGGCTCGACCACCGCGCTGGACATGTCGCTGCTGGACCTGAACCACATCGAGGTGCTCCGCGGGCCGCAGGGCACGCTGTACGGCGCCGGCTCGATGGGCGGCCTCGTCAAGTACGTGACCAACGAACCGGATACCTCCGAGCTGTCCGGAAAGGTGTCGCTGGGCGCGAGTTCGACGCAGGGCGGCGGCGTCGGCAACACCGTCAGCGGCGTGATCAACGTCCCGCTCAAGCAGGACTTCGCCGGCCTGCGCGTGGCGGCCTTCCGCGACCACGAAGGCGGCTACATCGACGCGCTCGGCCCGGCCGCCGGCAAGAACATCAACAGCGGCGACACGACGGGCGGTCGCGTGTCGCTGCTCGTCGAGCCGACCAGCCGGTTCCGCATCCGCGCCACCGCGCTGACGCAGGACATCCAGCGCCACGGCACCGACTACGTGGACTACGACATCACCGGCAAGCCGGTCAACGGCCCCGAGGACCGCGAGCTCACGCTGCGCGAGCCGTACTCGATGCGCACCAGCCTTGGCTCGCTCGACCTCGAATACGACTTCGGCGCCGCGCGCCTGAACTCGATCACCTCGGTGCAGCGCACGCGCCTGGCCGACCTGTCCGACCTGAGCACCCTGTACGGGCCTGCGCTGCCCTTTCCGACGACGACCATCGAGGAGGACGTCCACGCCGACGTGCACAAGACGACGCAGGAGTTCCGCCTGACCTCCGCGCCCGGTGGTTCCATCGAGTGGCTGGCCGGCCTGTTCTACGACCACGAGTCGTCCAACCAGCAGCAGCACATCGGCGACACGCTCCTGGCCGGCGACACCGACGACCCGTCCGACCTGGCGCAACTGGGCCTGATCAATCGATACCAGGAGATCGCCGCCTACGGCGACATCACGTGGAACGCCAGCCCGAGCCTGGCGTTCACCGGCGGCGTGCGCATCGCCCGGAACAAGCAGGACTACAACCAGCTGGACGCCGGCCCGCTGGCGGGCACGACGCCCGACCCGGAACATTCGAAGGAAACGCCCAAGACCTGGCTGGCGACCGCGCGCTACGCGCTCACGCCCAAGAGCAACGTCTACTTGCGCGCGGCGAGCGGCTATCGCCCGGGCGGTCCCAACGCGGTGTTGCCCGACCCGGCGACCGGCGCGCTGCTGGCGCCGACGACGTTCCAGCACGATTCGCTCTGGAGCTACGAGGCGGGCTACAAGGCCGACCTGCTGGACGACACGCTGTCCATCGAGTCCGCGGTCTACGACATCCGCTGGCACAACCTCCAGCAGTTCTTCGCGGTCGACGGCAACAGCGTCATCGTCAACGCCGGCGACGCGCGGGTCGACGGCTTCGAGCTGGGCGCCAACTGGCGTCCGAACGCGCGCTGGACGGTCACCGGCAACCTGACCACCATCGACGCGCGACTCAAGGATGGCGCGGAGGGCCTGGGCACCGCCGGCCAACGGCTGCCCAACAGCCCGCGCCTGTCCGCATCGCTGGGCACCAAGGCCACGTTCGACCTGGCGGGCCATGCCGGCTACGCCGGGTTGTCGGAGCGCTTCGCCGGCGAGCGCAACGCGGGCTTCGACCAGAGCCCGACCGACCCGAATTTCCGCATGCCCGCTTACTGGCTGACCGACTTGCAGGGCGGCGTCGATTTCCAGCGCTTCCAGGTCGCGCTCTACCTGCGCAACGTGTTCAACAAGCGGGCCGAGCTGGGCGCGTCGACCGATGCGGTGCCGCTGGGCGGCCCGGTGCAGGTCACGCCCGTGCGTCCGCGCACCGTCGGCCTGACGCTGACCGCCGACTTCTGACCGCGATGGCGACGACTTCCGACATCGCCACCAGCGATTTCCTGGTGATCGGCGGCGGCATGGCCGGCGCGGCCGCGGCAGCCTACCTGTCGGCGCGCGGCTCGGCCACGCTGATCGAGCGCGAATCGCAGCCCGGCTACCACTCCACCGGCCGCTCGGCGGCGCTGTTCTCCACGATCTACGGCAACGCCGCCGTGCGCGCCCTCACGCGCGCGAGCCAGGCCTTCCTGTTCGAGTCGCCGTCGTGGTTCACGCCGACGCCGCTGGTCAGCCCGCGCCCCACGCTGTTTTTCGCGACGCCCGCGCAGGCCGACGCGCTGCAGGCGTTCCGCGCCGACGCCGACATCGCCGCCCACACGCAGCAACTGGACGTCGCGCACGCCAGCGAACTGGTGCCCGCGTTCAAGCCGGGCTACCTCCGCGGCGCCGTGCTGGAATCCGGCTCGGCCGACATCGACGTCGCCGCGCTGCACCAGGGCTACCTGCGCCAGGCGAAGGCGGCCGGCGCGACGGTGGTGCTCGACGCCGAGGTGGCGGCCATCGAGCGCGTCGCGGGCCGCTGGATCGTCGATACCCCGCGTGGTCGCCACGCCGCGTCCGTCGTCGTCAACGCCGCCGGCGCCTGGGGCGACGTGGTGGCCCGCATGGCCGGCGCGCGGCCGGTCGGCCTGCGTCCGCTGCGGCGCACGGCGCTGTTGATCGATCCGCCGCGCCAGCTCGATTGCGCGCGCTGGCCCGCCGCCATCGCCATCGACGAGAGCTTCTATTTCAAGCCGGACGGCGCGCGGCTGCTGCTGTCGCCGGCCGACGAGGAGCCGAGCCCGCCGTGCGACGCGCAGCCCGAGGACCTCGAGGTCGCCATCGCGGTGGATCGTTTCGAGACCGCCAGCGGCACGCGCGTGCAGAAGGTCTGGCACCGCTGGGCCGGCCTGCGCGTGTTCAGCGCCGACCGCACGCCGGTGGTCGGCTTCGACCCTTCGGCCGAAGGCTTCTTCTGGCTGGTCGGGCAGGGCGGCTACGGCATACAGAGTGCCGATGCGCTGGGCCGGCTGACGGCCGCGCTCGCATGCGGCGACGGCGTGCCCGCCGAGCTCGCGGCGGCGGGCGTCGACGCCGGCGCGCTCGCCCGTTCCCGTTTTTGACGCGTTCAACCCTTGCAGGCAAAGCCGATGAAAACCACCCCTGCCCTGGCCTTGCTGGCCACCGCCTTCGCCCTGGCCTTCGCGTCGACGGGACTGTCGGCCGCGCCGCCGGACGACGTGCCGGCCACCTCGGCACCCACCACGCCGGTGATCCCGGCCACGACCGCGCATGAGCTCACAGCGCAGGACGCCCAGGCCTGGCTCGACGGCCTGATGCCGACGGCGCTGCATACCGCGCAGGCGCCGGGCGCCGTGGTCACCATCGTCAAGGACGGCCAGGTGCTGCTCGAGAAGGGCTACGGCCTGGCCGACGAGAAGCATCGCATCCCGGTCGACCCGGCGCGCACGCTGTTTCGCGTCGGCTCGACGTCCAAGCTGTTCACCTGGACCGCCGTGATGCAGCTGGTCGAGGAGGGCAAGCTCGACCTGGACGTCGACATCAACCGCTACCTCGACTTCAAGATCCCGCCGCGCGACGGCCAGCCGATCACGCTGCGCCAGATCATGACGCACCGCGCCGGCTTCGAGGAGCGCATCAAGGACTTGATCTGGTTCGACGCGCCCGAGCCGCCGCCGCTGGTCGACGTGCTCAGCGGCAACATCCCCTCGCGCATTTACGAGGCGGGTACGACCTCGGCGTACTCGAACTACGCCACCGGCGTCGCCGCGCACATCGTCGAGCGCGTCTCGGGCCAGTCCTACGACGACTACATCGAGCAGCACGTGTTCGCGCCGCTGGCGATGAAGCACGCCACGTTCCGCCAGCCGCTGCCCGCAGCGTTCAAGCCCGACATGGCGGTCGGCTACAAGCAGAGCGGCGAGCCGGGCGAAGGCTTCGAGATCGTCAACATTCCGCCGGCGGGGTCGCTGTCGATCACCGGCGACGACATGACGCACTTCATGCTCGCGCACCTGGCCGATGGCCAGTACGGCGACATGCGCATCCTCAAGCCCGAGACGGCGCGCATGATGCACGACACGATCACGCGGCCGTTCCCCGACCTCAACGGCATCGCGCTGGGCTTCTACCAGCAGAACGTCAACGGCCACCGCGTGATCGCCCACGGCGGCGACCTGAACTACTTCCACAGCGACCTGTGGCTGTTCCTGGACGACCACGTGGGCATGTTCATCTCGGTCAACGCGATCGGCAAGGACGGCCTGGGCGAGGGCATCCGCGACGACGTGTTCCGCGAGTTCTCCGACCGCTACTTCCCGCGGCCGGATCCGGTGGTGCCGCTCGACGCGGCCACGGCCAAGGCGCATGCGCAGATGATCGCCGGGCGCTACGAGACGACGCGGCGCGGCGACACGACCTTCCTGTCGCTGATCACCATGCTCACGCCGACCATCGTCACCGCCAATCCGGACAACACGATCACCACCAAGGTGCTGCTCGAGCCCGAGACGTTCGCCGAGATCAAGCCTTTCCTCTGGCACCAGATCGGCGGCCACGACCTGCTGCAGGCCAAGGTGGTCGACGGCAAGGTCGTGCTGTGGAGCAACGATGTGCTGGCGTTCGCCTTCGCGTTCCAGCCGATGACCGGGCTCGCGGGCATGGGGCTGGAGGTGCCGCTGCTGTGCGCGGCGGTGTTGATACTGCTGGCCAGCGCGCTGTCGTGGCCGATCGGCGCCGGCGCGCGCAAGTGGTACGGCGTCGGTCCGCTGGCGGCGGGCCCGTCGCGCAGCGCCAAGCGATGGACCATGATCGCCGCCATCGCCGCGCTGGTGGCGATGATCGCCTGGGCCGCGCTGTTCGACGTGGTGGCGACGTTCGCGGCCTCGCACGTCGATGGCTGGCTGCACCTGGTGCAGGCGCTGTCGTTCGTCGGCTTCGTCGGCGCGTGGTTCGTGTCGGCGTGGAATCTCGTGCAGGCCGTTCGCCTGCCGGGCCGGCGCGGCTCGACGACCTGGGCGGCGCTGCAATTGGCGGCCTTCACCATGGTGGCCTGGGTCGCGTTCACGTACCACCTGCTGAGCTTCAGCGCGGGGTATTGAGCGATGCGCCGCACCCGCCCGACCCGCGCCCGGAGGCCCGCGTGACGCACGCACCCGCGCGCACGTGGTTCGGCCAGCCGCCGGGCCTGACCATCCTGTTCCTGACGGAGATGTGGGAGAAGTTCTCCTTCTTCGGCATGCGCGCGCTGCAGGTCTACTACATGACCAAGCAGCTGGGCTTCGACCAGGCGCGCGCCTCGCTGGTCTACGGCACCTACGGCGCGGGCGTGTACCTGACGCCCATCGTCGGCGGCATCATCGCGGACCGCTGGCTGGGCCGGCGCCGCGCCGTCATCATCGGCGGGCTGCTGATGGCACTGGGTCATTTCATGATGGCATCCGAGGCGTTGTTCTTCCCGGCGATGGTCACCATCGCGCTGGGCAACGGCCTGTTCCTGCCCAACCTGCCCAGCCAGGTGCGCTTGCTCTACGCGCGCGACGACGTGCGGCTCGCCGGCGCGTACAACATCTACTACGTGGGCATCAACCTGGGCGGATTCCTCGCGCCGCTGATCTGCGGCACGCTGGGCGAGGTCTACGGCTGGCACTACGGCTTCGCGGCGGCGGGCATCGGCATGTGTTTGGGCCTGGCGATCTACATCGCGGGATCGCGCCACCTGCCGCGCGACACGGCGGAGCAGGCAGTCAAGCAGGAGCCCGTTTCAGAAGCCTCGCGCCACCAACTGTTGTTCCTGCTTGGCGCGGGACTGGCCGTCGTGCTCTTCCGCGTCGCCTACGAGCAGACCGGCAACACGCTGGCGCTGTGGGCCGACACCGCGGTCGACCGGCGTGCGTGGGGCCAGCTCATCCCGGTGACCTGGTTCCAGTCGCTCAACCCGCTGTTCGTGTTCCTGATCACGCCGTTGCTGGTCGCGTACTGGAACCGCGGCAACGCGCCGGCGACGCCGGCCGCGCCGCTGCGCAAGATGGCGTTCGGGGCCGCCGTCGTGGCGCTGTCGTATGTGCTGCTGGCATTCGTGAGCCATGGCGCGGGGCCGGCGCACTGGTTCTGGCTGGTGGTCTTCTTCGCGGTGCTCACGTTCGGCGAGCTCTACATCCTGCCGGTCGGCCTGGGCATGTTCGCGCAGCTCGCGTTGCCGCGCTTCGGCGCCACGACGGTGGCCGCGTGGTTCCTGGCCGCGTTCGCCGGCAACTTCCTGTCGGGCGTGGTGGGCACCTGGTGGAGCACCATGACGCCGGCCGCGTTCTTCCTCGCGATGGCCGGGATCGCGGGCCTCGCGGCGGTGCTGCTGCAGATGCTGGCGGTGGCCGAGCGGCGCTGGTTTGCGGGCATGATGAGTGTTCGCACCGCAGGGAGTCCGTCATGACGATGCAAGCCTCGATGCTGGTCTGGGACAACCACGTGTGCATGCCGCTGCGGCCGCACGACGCCAGCTTCCTGCCGCAGCTGCAGCGCCATCGCGCTGCCGGCGCCAACGTCGTGATGATCAACGTCGGCTACGGCGACGACGGCATCGAGGCCCACCTGCGCATGCTGGCGCAGATGCGCGACTGGATCGCGGCCAATGGCGCCGATTTCCGCCTGATCGAATCGGTGGACGACATCGCGCTCGCCCGCGCCGCCGGCCAGCTCGCGATCGGCTTCGACATCGAAGGCGCCAACGCGATCGGCGACCAGCTGAGCCTGCTGCGCCTCTACCGCGACCTGGGCGTGCGCTGGATGCTGCTGGCCTACAACCGCAACAACCGCGCCGGCGGCGGCTGCCAGGACGACGACCCGGGACTCACGGCGTTCGGCCGCGCGATGCTGCACGAGATGGCGCGCGTGGGCATCGTCGCCTGCTGCTCGCATACGGGCTACCGTACCGCGCGCGAGGCGATCGACGAATCGCCGACGCCGGTGATCTTCTCGCATTCGAACGCCCGCGCGCTCACCGACCACCCGCGCAACATCCCCGACGACCTGATCCGGGCCTGCGCGGCGCGCGGCGGCGTCGTCGGCGTCAACGGCATCGGCATCTTCCTGGGCCACAACGACGCCTCGGTGGCCAACGTCGCGCGCCACGTGCTGCACATGGTCGACCTGGTAGGCAGCGAGCATGTCGCGCTGGGCCTGGACTACATCTACGACCAGGGCGAGCTGGCTGCCGAGATCGCGGCGCATCCCGACAAGTTTCCTGCGCACCTGGGCTACGCAGCGGGCATCGCGATGACGCCGCCCGAGCAACTGGGCGCGCTGGCCGGGGAACTGTCGCGACGCGGCATCGACGATGCGGCGCTCGCGCGGATCCTGGGCGGCAACTGGCTGCGCATCGCCAGGCAGGTATGGCGGCCGCTGCATTCCGCGCCGAACTGAAAGCCGCTGCCGGGCCGCGCGCGACGACGCTGCAGCGCAGCAATCTGGTACAGCTTATGCATGCCCGGGGACAAGTTTCAACTTCCCACGGAGCACCGCGACATGACGGACCAGACTGCCACCCAGTTCTCTCACGTGAAGCCGGGGGACACGCCCTGGCGCAGCGACGGCTTGCGCGACTTCTTCCTGTACAAGGATCTGGGCGTGGCCGCGGCCACCAACGGCAAGGTCATCGCGCACCTTGTGAAGGCCAACATGGCACCTGAAAAGGGCACCGGGTGGCACCGGCATGAGGCCGACTTCCAGATCGTGCTCATGACCAAGGGCTGGGCCAAGTTCATGTACGGCGACAAGGAGACGCTGGTGGAGGCCGGCGACTGCGTGCACCAGCGGCCCGGTATCGTCCACTACCTGTTCGACTACTCGCCGGACATGGAATACCTGGAGATCGTGTCGCCGGCCGACTTCAAGTCCATCGACATGCCGCCGGCCAGCGACAGCGTGCCGGCACCGCACGCCTGGTGAGCGCCCCGCGCGCGCGTGACGCGCGCGCCGCGGCCCTCAGAAGTCCATGTCGAGCTCTTCGATGTCCTCGGGCTCCATCCTGGCGGCTGCGATCCACTCGCCCATCTCGGGCATCGCCAGGATCGTGCGCGCGTACTCGATGCACGCGCGATTGAGCTTGACGTCATAGGTCAGGAAGCGCGTGACCACCGGCGCGTACATCGCGTCGGCCGCGCCGCGCCGGCTGCCGAACAGGTACGGGCCGCCATAGGTGGCGATGCACTCGGTCCAGATCTCGACGATGCGGTCGATGTCGGGCTGCGCGCCGCCCCAGATCTTGTGGCCCGGCAGGTGCGCCTTCAGGTTCATCGGCAGCGACGACCGCAGGTTGGCGAAGCCCGAGTTCATCTCGCCGCAGACCGAGCGGCAGTGCGCGCGGGCGATGCGGTCGGCGGGAAACAGGCCGGCGTCCGGGCACACGTCGTCCAGGTATTGCGCGATCGCCATCGTGTTCCATACGCGCGCGCCGTCGTGCGTGAGGCAGGGCACGCGAATCGACGGCGCCAGCAGCAGCAGCTCGCGGCGTGCGTCGGCGTCGTCGGGCGATACCATCGTCTCGATGAAATCCAGGCCCGCGAACTTGGCCAGCAACCAGCCGCGCAAGGACCACGACGAATAGTTCTTGCTGCTGATGGTGAGCGACGCCATCGCCGGTGGCCGGGCCGCGGCCGCCTTCTTGGCCACCGGTTTGCGGGCGGCGGGCTTGGTCGGGCTCTTGGCGGAAGCGGGCATGGGAACTCCGTGGCAGATGACCCGATGACGCAAGCAGCGTGCCACGAGGGCTTCCACTCAGTCCCATGTTCGCGGCACGCTAGTTGCAAGGTAGCGTGCGTGAACGTTCTTGGAGAATTCATGATGTACCAGGCCTACCAGGCGCAGTCCGACCTCATGCGGCCGCTGCGCCACCTGGCGAAGGTGCATGGCGCGATGCTCGGGACCGAGCCGCCGCAGCCCGGGCTGGCCGGGCTCGGACGCTCCGGCATGGCCGCGAGCAAGGTGTTCGAGTTGTCGGAGGTGACGCATCGCCGGCCGCCCTGGCGCATCGACAGCGTGATGGTCGATGGCGAGGTCCAGCCGGTGGTCGAGGAGATCGTGGCAAGCACGCCGTTCGCCGAGCTGCTGCGCTTTCGCAAGCCGGGCGTCACGGGTCAGCCCAAGCTGCTGGTGGTGGCGCCGATGTCGGGCCACTTCGCCACGCTGCTGCGCGACACGGTGCGCACCGCACTGCAGGATCACGACGTCTACGTGACCGACTGGCTCAACGTGCGCGACGTGCCGCTGGCCGCCGGCCGCTTCGGCCTGGACGAATACATCGAGCATGTGATGCAGTTCACCGCGGCCCTGGGCCCCGGCGGCAACGTGCTGGCCGTGTGCCAGCCGACGGTGGCGGCACTGGCGGCGGTGGCGCTGATGTCGGAGGACGGCCATCCGGCCACGCCCGCCAGCCTCACGCTGATGGCCGGCCCCATCGACTGCCGCGTCAGCCCGACCAGCGTCAACCGGCTGGCGATGTCCAAGCCGATCGAGTGGTTCGAGAAGAACCTGATCAGCGTCGTGCCCTGGCAGCACGGCGGCGGCGGGCGGCGCGTCTATCCCGGTTTCGTGCAGCTGTCGGCCTTCATCAGCATGAACCGCGAGCGCCACGAGAACGCGTTCAAGGACTACTACAAGCAACTGCTCGAGGGCGACTTCGACCGCGCCGACGTCACGCGCGTGTTCTACGAGGAATACCTTGCGGTGGCGGACCTGGCGGCGGAGTTCTACCTCGAGACCGTCTCCAAGGTGTTCCAGGACTTCGCGCTGCCGCGCGGCCAACTGACCTTCCGCGGCCGCAAGGTCGACCCGGCCGCGATCCGCCGGACGGCGCTGGTGACCATCGAAGGCGAGCGCGACGACATCTGCGCGATCGGCCAGACGCTCGCCGCGCAGGACCTGGCCAGCAGCCTGCGGCCCTACCTGCGCACGCACTACGTGCAGGCCAACGTGGGCCACTACGGCGTGTTCAGCGGCAAGCGCTGGCAGGGCCAGATCTATCCGATCGTTCGGGATGTGATCCACATGACGACTTGAGACGGGCCGGCGGCCTGCGGTGCGAGACGAAGTGAGACACATCCGCGGACGAACCCCGCGGCGCGCGTTCCTGGCCGGGATTGCGATGGGGCTCGCGCAGAGGCACGTCAGGCACCGTCAGGGTGCGCCTGTGTCCAGCCGCCTCCCAACGCCTCGATCAACCGAACGCTGGCCTGCAGGCGACGGGTATGCACGCGCTGCGCAGTGCGCTTGGCGGTCAGATAGCTCGTCTGCGCGGTGACCACGTCGAGGTAGTTGGTCGCTCCGTCGTGGTAGCGGTTCATCGCGATGTCTACTGCGTCCTTGGCGGAACCCTCGGCGTCGTCCTCGTTGCGGGCCTCCACACGAAGCTGTTCCAGCAGCGCCAGGTTGTCCTCGACCTGCTGGAATGCGGTCAGCACGGTGGCGCGGTAGCGGCCGGAGGCTTCGTCGAACGCAGCCTGGGCCTCGTGTTCCTGTGCGCGTCGCTTGCCGCCATCCAGCAGGTTGAGCGCCGCCAGCGGGCCGAAGGCCCAGACCTGGTTGCCGGCGCTCAGCAGGTTGCCGTGCCCCGTATCCTGCCATCCGAGCAGCCCGGAAAGTGTCAAGTCCGGATAGAAGGCCGCGCGTGCCACTCCGATATCGGCATTGGCCTCGAACACGCGACGCTCGGCTGCCGCGATGTCCGGCCGGCGCTGCAACAGCGCGGAAGGCACGCCGACGGGAATGGCGGGAATGCCGATCTCCCCGCGATCCGGCGGCAGCCCGAACGTGGTGGCCGTCCGGCCGACCAGGCTGGCGATCGCATGTTCGGCCAACGCGCGTTGCGCCGTGACCTCCGCGGCTTGTGCAAGCGCGTCCGACAACTGCGTCTTGGCGCGCGCGACGGCAAGCTTGGAATCGACGCCCCCCTCGAAGCGGTTTTCGGTGAGCGTCTCGGCCTGGCGATAGGCCTCGATGGCGTCCTGCAGGATGTGCGTCTGCATGTCGTCGTCGTCGAGTTCGAAGCAGAGCGACGCGAGCTTGGCCTGCAGGCTCAGGCGCGCCGTGGCGAGGTCTGCATTGGCCGCCGCGGCTTCGGCGCGGCCGGCGGCGACTTCGTTTCGAACGCGGCCCCAGAAGTCGAGCTCGTAGTCGATGGAAGCCTGCAGCGTGTTTGCGTCGTACACATCGGGCTGGTTGCTGCCGCGCAGAGGGCGGTTGTCGGACTGCCGGTTGCGAGTGGGGCTGCCTGCGACGTCGACTTGAGGCGAGAGGGACGCGGCCCTTTGACTCGCGAACGCCGCAGCGCGATCGTATCGGGCAAGCGCCACAGCCAGGGTCGGATTGGCCTTGTCAAGGCTGGCCTCCAACATGTTCAGGCGTGCGTCGCCGAAAACCTGCCACCACGCGCCGCGGTCGGCGGCGTCGGCAGGCGCCGCGGAGTGCCACAGGGAGTCCCCTTCCTTCCACGAGGCCGTGGCGGGTTCCACGGACGGCGGGTGGTAGACCGGCGCGAGGGAGCAGGCGGCGAGCGAACTTGTCGCTGCGGCCGCGATCAGCAGGCGTCGAGCCGTTGCCGCGAGCCTGCCCTGGACGGCGGCCGAACGACGCTCAACTCGAAGTGGTGCCGCCATGTGCAGGGCCTCCCTTCGTGGTTTGCGCCTGCGCCGTGGGCACCGGTACTGCCTTGGCCATCACGCGCACTTCGTCGCCCTGTGCGAGCGAATCGGACGGATGGTCGATGATGCGGTCGTTCGGGCCGATGCCGCGATCGATTTCCAGCGAACTGCCGTGGTCGACCGCGATGTGCACGTCCCGCAATTGGACGTGGCCGTCTGCCCCCAGGACAGCCACCTGCGAGCCCTGGGCCCGGAAAAGCATCACGGTGGCAGGCAGGGTGATCGCGCTGGTCGCGGCAGGCAAGGGCAACTGCACCTCGGCATAGTCGCCTGGCAGCAATGCGTTGTCCGCGTTCGGCACTTCGAATTGCGCGAGCATCGTGCCCGAACGCTGGCTAACCGCGCTCGACGAACCGATCAGCGTGGCATGGAACGTCTTGCCCGGGTGCTCGAGCACGTTGAGCGTCACCGCCACGCCCGGCTTGACCGCTCCGGCATAGCCCTGCGGAACGCTGACGTACAGACGCAGGCGGCTGGTGTCGGAGATCGTGAACAGCGGCGGGTTGTTGGCGTCGGAAGAGGAGATCAGGTCGCCCACGTCGGTGTTTCGGCTCGTCACCGTGCCGGCGAAAGGCGCAGTGAGTGTCTTGAACGATTCCAAGGCTTCCAGCCGCGCGACCTCGGCCTGCGCCGAACGCACATTGGCGTCGGCGACCTCGGCGTCTCCGCTCTTCTCCGCGGCTTCCTGCTGCGACACGGAGTTGGACGTCAGCAGGTGCTGCCAGCGTTGGCTGGTTAACTGCGCCAGGCGCAGGTTGGCGGCGGCGCGTGCGAGCGCCGCCTTCGCGGCATCCAGTTGCTGGTCGAGTTCGGGCGTCTCGATCGTGCCGAGCGCCTCGCCGGCGTTCACCTTGGCGCCGATGTCCTTGTTCCAGTGCTTGAGGTAGCCGCTGACGCGAGCGTGTATGGGCGCACTTGCCCAGGCCTCGATGTGGCCCGGCAGGGTCATGCTGTGCTCCCCGCGGGGTGATAGCGGCACGGCGAGTTCGACCGTCGGAACCTGCTGCTCGGCCGTCCACGCCACGAGATGGCGTTGATCGGTCGCGCGTACCGTGATGCCTGCGGCTGCCCCGGTGATGGCCAGCAAGGCGGCCACGACGAGCGGAATCTTGAGGCGATGGGTCGCGGGAGGCGGGATCAAAGGGTCATGCGACATGGGACGGAACTCCGGTAAAGACTGGAACAGAAGTGGATTCGGCTGCGCGACCGCGACCATGCACGAGGCTGAAGATCACCGGCACGAAGAGAAGCGTCGCGAAGGTGGCGAAGATCAGCCCGCCGATGACCGCGCGTCCGAGCGGGGAGTTTTGTTCCTGGCTGAGTGCCATGGGCATCATTCCCAGGATCATGGCCAGCGCCGTCATGCAGACGGGCCGGAAGCGCGTGAATCCGGCTTCCATGGCAGCCTTGACCGCATCGCCGTGTGCCTCGAGGCGCTCGCGGCAGAAGCTGACCACGAGGATCGAATTGGCCGTGCCGACGCCCATGCACATGATTGCGCCAGTGAGCGCGGGCACAGACAGCGTCGTGTGGGTGAGGAACAGCATCCAAACGATCCCGGCCAGCGCAGCAGGCAGCGCGGTGACGATCACGAATGGATCCAGCCACGATTGGAAGTTCACCACCGTGACGAAGTAGATCATCACTACCGCAGCCAGCAAGCCGAACAGGAGGCCCGAGAACGCCTGGTTCATGGTGCTCACCTGGCCGCGCAACGTAACCTGCGTGCCCTTGGGGCGCGCAGCGGCGTGACGGGCGAGCACTTGATCGATGTCGGCGGCCGCGGCTCCAAGATCCCGCCCTTGCGTCGTCGCGTAGATGTCGTAGACGGGCGTTATGTCATAGTGGGACATGACCGCTGCGGCGGGCATGCGCGTGAAGCTCGCGATGCCGCCCAGCATTTGGCTAGAACTGTCGTCGGCAGAGGTCACCGGCAGGCTGGCCAACGCGGCCATCGAGTTCATCTTGTACTGCGGCATGGCGGCCACGATGGCGTACGAGCGCTGATTTCTCGGATTGACCCAGAACGCTGGGGCAACCTGGCTGCTGCCGGCCAAGGACGTCACCATCGAATTGGTGACATCGCGCTCGCTCAGCCCCAGTGCGTTGGCGCGAATGCGATCGACCGCGACGCTGATCTTCGGGTACGAATTGCTCTGCTGCATGCGTACGTCGGTCAAGCCGGGAATCGCCTTCAGATCGCGCAGGATCGCCTGGGCGTAGGCCGGGTTGTCGGGCGAGTAGCCCGAGATCGCGACGTCCACTGGCGCGGGTGCGCCGAAGTTCAGGATCTGGCTCGTCATGTCAGCCGGCAGGAAGGAGAACTGCGAACCCGGGAATTCGCGCGGTAGTTGTTCGCGCAGGGTCTTCACGAAATCCGCCGTTGGACTGTGTCCGTCCTTGAGCGCGATGGTCACGTCACCGTCCTGCGGACCGATGGTCCCCGAATTGGTATAGACCAGGTCGATGTTGGACAGCGGGAGGCCGACGTTATCCATGATCGCCCCGAGTTGATCGGAGGGGATGACGCGGCGCACCGCAGCCTCGATGCGGTCGAGTTCAGCGGCCGTCTCCTCGGCTCGCGTGCCTATCGGCGCCCGGACGTGCAAAGCGATGGCGCCGCCGTCGATCTCGGGGAAGAAATCGCGGCCCAGCATCGGAACCAGCGCGAATGAGATACCCACGAATGCCAGGAAGCCGACAATGAATGACCGGCGCGCGGCGATCGCCGCACCGAGCGCGCCGTAATAGGCATCGCGCACTTGCGAGAAGCGATGTTCAAAACCATGTTGGAAGGCTAGCGCCTTGCGCAGGACGGGATGACGCCTTTTGCGCAACGACGTTCCGCGGTCTCCCTCATGGTGGTTGATGAAAGCGTCTTCGGGGTGTTCGCCCTGCCCCGTCTCGACATGGTGCGGACGTAGCAGGAACATCGCCATTGTCGGCACCAGCGTGCGCGATAGCAGGAACGACGAGGCCATCGCGAAGATCACTGCAAGCGCCATCGGACGAAAGAGGAAGCCGGCGATGCCGTTCAGCAGGAACATCGGCACGAACACGATGCAGATGCAAATGAGCGAGACGAATGCCGGACCAACAATCTGTCGTGCACCGTCGAGAATCGCGTCGCGCACCGACTTGCCCTGTTCGAGATGCCAGTTCACGTTCTCGATGGTAACGGTGGCGTCGTCGACCAGGATGCCGACCGCCAGCGCCAAGCCTCCCAGCGTCATTACATTGAGGGTCTGGCCTGCGGCCGAGAGCAGCACGATCGCCGAAAGGACGGCCAGTGGGATCGACACCGCAATGATCGCCGTCGAGCGCCAACTGCCGAGGAAAAGCAGGATCATCACTGAGGTTAGCAGCGCCGCGATGACACCTTCGCGCGCCACCGAAGTGACCGCGGCCTTGACGAATATCGACTGGTCCCCGAGAAAATCGATCTTGAGTGAATCGGGCAGGCTTTCGCCGATCAGGGGCATACGCGATTTCACGCCGGCTACCACATCCAGCGTGGAGGCGTTGCCGTTCTTGAACACGGACATCAGCACCGCGCGCTGGCCGTCCACGCGCACGATATTGTTTTGAGGCGGTGACCCGTCGCGCACGTGCGCTACCTCGCCGATGGTGATCGTCGCTCCGTTGACCGTCTTGATCGGTAGATCGTTGAGTGCGTCAATCGCTTTCGGACTGTTGTTCAACTCCACCTGGTACTCGTAGGTGCCGATCTTTGCGTCCCCTACCGGGATGACCTGGTTCTGCGCCGCCAGCGCGTTGGAGACGTCTTGCGCGGACAGGCCCTTGGCCTGCAGGGCTTGCGGGTCGAGATCGAGCTCTATCTGGCGCTGCTTGCCGCCGTAGGGCGTTGGAATTGCGATGCCCGGGGTCGTCATGAGCGAGATTCGAACCACGTTCTGGGTAATGTCTCGAATCTGCGCTTCCGAAAGCTTACGGCTTGAAAGTGCCATCTCCAGGATGGGTACCGTGGAGGCGTTGTAGTTAAGGATGACCGGCGGCGTGATGCCCGCAGGCATGCTTTTGAGCACAGTCTGAGATATCGCCGTGACTTGTGCGTTTGCGGTCCGGATGTCCACGCTTGGCTGGAAGAATATCTTCACGATGCCGGCTCCGGGCAGCGACTGCGACTCGATATGCTCGACGTTGTCGACCGAAGTGGTCAGTGACATCTCATAGGCTGTAATCACGCGGCTTGCCATCTGGTCAGGCGGCAGGCCGTTGTAGGTCCAGACGACGGCGATGACGGGAATACCGATCGAAGGAAAGATGTCGGTCGGTGTGCGCAGCGCGGCGAGAGGGCCACCGATCAGGATGACTAGCGCCAGAACGACGAACGTGAGGGGCCGGGCCAGAGCAATTCGGACAAGGGCGAGCATAGAAAGGATTCCATCGCCACGTGAGATAGTGGCACCCGACGGCGGATGCCCTCGTCCGAGAATGGTCGCGTCAGAAGCTTTTGCGAGCCTTATCGCAATCTTGGAAGAACGTTAATCCGTGACAAGTGTGGTACCGCGCGGCAGCGTGACGCGTACGCGCAGGCCGGAGCCCTCGTCTGGCTGCGCGAGTTCGACGTTGGCACCGTGGAGCCTTGCTGCCTGCTGCACGATGCTCAAGCCAAGCCCGACGCCTTCGGTATGGCTGTGGTTCTCCCGATGAAAGCGTTTGAACACGAGTTCTCGCAGCTCCGGTGGGATGCCCGGTCCGTTGTCGCACACTTCCACGACGATTTCACGCGGCGTAGGCGTGATCGATACGTTGACGCGCCCCTCTTGCTGGACGTAGCGCAACGCATTCTCGATAAGGTTCCGAAACATCGCCATCAACGATGCTTCGTGGCCGATGAGGAAGGCCTGCGGTTCCGTGTAGTCAAGGCTCGCCTCGATGTCCTTGTCGGCGATAGTGGGCGCAAGCTCTTCGATCGATTCCTTGACGATCTCGACCAGATCGCAGCGCTCGCGCGGGGTGGTGGCGGCGCCCATTTCCAGCCGTGAGAGCAACAGGAACTGTTCGATGCGCCGCCCCAGACGTGCCAGACTCTGCTGCGAGTCGGCAATCGCGAAACGGATCGAGGGTCGGTCGCCGGCCAGCGCGGCGTTCTCGAGCTGGATCACCGCAGCCGCGAGCGGGGTACGCAGCTCGTGGGCGACGTCGGCATTGAAGCGGCGCCCCAGTTCCAATGCGTCCTGGAGTTTTGTGAACTGATCGTTGAGGCTTTCGATGAGCGGGCGCATCTCGGAGGTCGCGCCGGGCATCACCAACGGCTCGCGATCTGTTTCGGTACGTGCTGCAAGCTGTGTGGCCAAGTCGTTCAGCGGACGCAGGCCTTCGCGCACCGCGACCCCCAACAGGATGGCGAGCAGAGGAAGCCCGATGATCAGCGGCAAGCTGAGTTCGATGGCAAGGCTGTGCATGTCGTTCTCGCGCGTGTCGTAGCGCTCGCCGATCCGCACGAGGTTGCCATTGCGGCTGCGCAGGGTATACATGCGCCACGGCGCGCCGTTGAAGACCTCTGTGCGAAAGCCGATATCGGCGCTCGTGGGTGGCGGCAACGTGTCGAAGTCCGCCGTTACCACGATCGGCTTGCCTTGGGGATCTATGACCTGATAGCCGACGGAAGGCTCCGTGGCGTCGATATCCACCGACACGGCCCTGGCATGCTGGGCCAACTTTGGCAACGCGGTGCCGCGCGCGACGAGCGCAGAGATGGTGCGGCCCGATTCGGCCAGGTGTTCGTCGAACAGCGTGCGCATGTCGCGCGAATCGCGCACGAAAGTGAAGATGCCCACCGGCGTAAGGATGCAGAACATCATGGAGATGTTCAGCCGGGTCAGTCTGGTGCGAAGGCTGGTGGCAGCCACAATCGTTCAGCGTGGGATCATGTAGCCGACGCCTCGTACCGTGCGGATCGCATCGGCACTGAGCTTCTTGCGCAGCCAATGCACCTGCACCTCCAAAGCGTTGCTGTCCACGCCTGCGTCGACGCCGTACAGGGACGTCTCGAGATCTTCGCGGCGCACGATGCGGCCGGCGCGCTCCAGCAGGATGCGCAGCAGCGCGAATTCGCGCCGCGCCAGCCCGACCGAGGCGCCGCGATACTCGACGGTCAGTGTCGCGAGGTTCAACCGCATGCCACTGGCCTCTACGATGCTGTCGGCGTGACCGCGCATTCGCCGCGTGATCGATCGGATGCGGGCCGCAAGTTCTTCGATATGAAATGGCTTGACGATGTAGTCGTCGGCGCCAAGGTCCAGCCCGTCGACACGCGTCTGCACGGCCTCGCGTGCTGTCATCACAATCACGGGCGTCAGCACCCTGCTGCCGCGCGCCTCGGCGAGCACGGCCAGGCCGTCGATATCGGGCAGGCCCAAATCCAGAAGCACCAGATCTGCAGTCTGATCGCGCAGGGCGTGGCCGGCCTCCTTTCCCGTGCGCAGCCAAGTCACCACATAAGCTTGCAGTTCAAGCGCGTGACGAATGGCCTCGCCCAGTTGGGCATCGTCTTCGACCAGGATGATGTGCACGTTTCAGTTGCCGGGAATTCTGTCTTGGAGGGCCATTTTAGGGTGGGTGACTGCGCGATTCGGGCCATGTTGCGGCCTCGACGATGAGCGATCGCGCAACGTGCGCCGAGTTCCCCATAAGACAGGCTCATGAAAGGTCGCGACGCGTCCCACGGTTTGATGCGAGGGCGAGGATGAACGGCTCGCCAGTGCTGGGTCAACGCCGCTGAGCGGTCCAGGCGGGGTCAATTGCGGACGCCGGCTACTTGTCCATCGCTCGATGCAACGCCCGCGCCGTCCGCGCGAGGCTGCAAGGCGCTGGCGTGCGCTCATGCGAAGAACCCGAGACGGAGTTCGGGTTCATCCTGAGCAGACAGGACGGAGCTCGAGTCATACCCGGCCGGCTCGAAAGCGCTGACGATTGCCGGCTAGCCGGCCGCTTCCAGATCTACTTGGTTGCCACTTGAGCCGTGGCGGCATGCCCGCGCGCGTAGTTGCGGGCGGCCTCGGCGCGCACGGCCGCATATTGAGCGGGGTGGAGTTCTGCCATGGTCAGGCCCGAGTCGCCCGGCGCCTCCACATCGCCCAGGCGCTCGGCCTCGGCCAATTCGGCGCGTACCTGCTCACGAGTCAGGCCGGGGCCGGCGGGCATTTTCGGATACGCCGATGGATTGACTTCGGCAAGGGTGCGACCGCTGTCGCCGACTTGCACGTCGCCGTCCTTGATGGACTTTGCGAGCTCGGCCTGCACCTGCGCCCGGCTGGCGGTCGAGAGGGCAGTTCTCGCCGGAGCGTTGTCCGCGCCGCCGCGGGCGGTGATGTCGAGGTCGCCGTGCGGGATGGCGCCGGCGGCCTGTGCTGCGTGCAATTCTGCGACGACCTTGTCGCGGCTGAGTTCCTGTGCGCCGGCGCCTGCCGACAACGTCGCTGCGGCAAGCGCGAGAGCTGACAGGCCGAGAGTGCGATGGGTGTTCATGGGATTCCTTCCAGCGGGACGAACGGGTTGTGTAGCGGTGTCGTCGATCACCTGATTGCATCCTCGCGCCGTCAGCTTTTCACAACCTTAAGAGTCGAACTTTCGATCTGCGGGAATCATGTAACCCACGCCGCGCACGGTGCGGATCACGTCGGCGCTGAGCTTTTTTCGCAGCCCGTGGATCTGCACTTCGAGAGTGTTCCCTTCCAAGCCGGAGTCGAGTCCGTACAAGGAGCTTTCGAGATCCTCGCGCCGAGCGATGCGGCCAGCGCGTTCCATCAACATTCGCAGCAACGCGAGTTCGCGCCGCGCCAGCGAGATCGCCCTGCCGTGGTACTCGACCGCGAGCGTAGCCAGGTTCAGGCGCAGTCCGTTGGCCTCGACGACGCTGTCAGCGAGGCCCCGCGTGCGCCGGATCAGGCTGCGGATGCGTGCGGCCAGTTCGTCCAGGTCGAATGGTTTGACCAGGTAGTCGTCCGCGCCGAGGTCCAGCCCCTTGACGCGGTACTCGAGTTCGTCGCGCGCCGTGATGACCAGGACGGGCGTGGCCGTGCCTTTGCGGCGAATCTCGGTGAGCACATCCAGGCCGTCCATGTCCGGCAGCCCGAGATCGAGCAGCACGAGGTCGGCACTCTGATCTCGCAGCGCGAAGCTCGATTCGCGGCCGTTGCGCAGCCAGGTCACCGTGTAGGCCTGCGACTCCATGGCATTGCGGATGGCCTGGCCGAGCTGTTCATCATCTTCCACCAGAACAATGTGCACGTTGATCGCCGAGTGAGTTCGAGGTCGAGGAACGACCGCGCGCTCCGGCGCTTGGGACGCTGGCGCGGATAGGCCGCTCATGATGAGCCCATCTTCCCGCGCGCAGCTTTTCCCAGTCTTAGCAGAAGATCAGAACTTCAGTCGCAGCCCGGCGCCCAACATACTGTTGTTGGCATAGGCATCGACCGGCGCCTTCTTGACCAGTCCGGGGCCGCCATAGTGCAGCAGCATCATGCCGGCATAGGCGTCGAACGACTTGTTGACCGTGTAGTCGACGAGCAGGGAGCCGATGTTGGCGCGGTACTGCTTGCCGGCTTCGGGGGCGTTGTAGTTGTTCACGTTGTAGTAGCCCGTCGCCAGGTCGAGCGCAGGGGTGAACTTGTAGTCGCCGCCGATCCAGAAGACACGCGTGTCCGTCGAGCCGGTCGCATTCGCCGCGGGCGACTGCATGGCGATGCCGTAGTACGACTCGATGCCCGTGAGGTTCGGGTTGCTGGGCGCCATGGCGCGGGTGAACTCATAGCCGATCTTGGCCGTCGCCTCCTTCGTCAGGTGATAGAGGCCGCTCGCCATGAAGCCGGTAGTGTTCTCGATCGTGAGGCTGCTGGCGGGCGCGACGACGTTGGAGTATCCGGTGCCCCAGACAACCGAATTGTCTGTCTTCATGTAGGTGGCTTCGACGCTGGCAGGGCCCAGCGTGTAGCCCAGCATGCCGACGTAGGCCGTGCCGGCGGTTTGCGCATCCTCGCCGCCGCCATGCTTGTACTGCAGCCCGAAGTCGACGCCAGCGAGCGAAACCTGGTACTTCACACTGTTGTCCAGGCGCGCGTTCTCGGTCGCGCCCAGGCCACCACCGATGCCGCCCGAGAAGCCGATCGGCGAGAAGAGCAGGGCGTCCTGTACCGGGTCGTACACGGAAGACTGGTCGAGCGAGAAATTGGTCGTGCGACCGATCGAGAGCGAGCCGGCCTGCGGGTCGGAAACACCGACGTAGGCCGCGCGCGAGAACAGTTGCCCGTTGATCGAGCTGGCGCCGTTTGCGGTTTTCAACGAGGAGACGTTGTCAGCCACCGAGCGCGCCATGTTGCCCAGTTGTCCGCTGGCCACGTCCACGGCCGATTCGAACGTGAAGAATGCCTTGCGTCCATCGCCCAGGTTGGCTGCACCCTTGATGCCCCAGCGCGACATCGACACGCCGCCTGAATAGACGCCGGAGAAAGCCGTAGGCGAGCTGTTCAGACTGTATGGATTGACCGTCGAGACGAAGTCGGAGTTGCCGCCGTAGGAATGTTCCAGGTGACCATAGCCGGCGTCGAGGATGCCGTAAAGGTCGATTGAAAGGCCATCTTTCTCGACACCGATGGCATGGGCGGAACTTGCCAGTCCGATGACCGTCGCTGCAGCGAAGATTTTTTTCATGGAACCTCTTTTGAGTTGAAGGTGTTTCATATAAGTGTCAAAATGCAGGCCTTGACTCCCATATCTGACATGGGTGCGGCGATTCAAAGCCAACGTCAACAGGGCTTGCGGATTGATGAGCGGGTGAACGCCAGCCAGGTTCGGGCATGCTGAAACGACCGCGAAGCCGGAGGCGTTCGCGGATGATGGCCATCGAACCTTTTTAAAAGCTTAGGCCTGGCCCGTCGCTGGGGGGCGGGCGTCGGCTTGTTGCAACAGTGCCCTGGAGCATCGGCTGAGTTGCCCGTCTCGCGCAGCCCGGCATTGGTTCGCTGGGTTGAACGCTCCGCTTCCGTTCGGTCGAGTTCGGCCGTCGCGAGGTGTTCGCTTGCTGGATGCGCACATTCCGCCTTTTACGGATCGTCGAGAGGGGATCCTGACAATGCTGCTGCGCAGGCTGCAGGGGCGATCCGTTGATGGGGCGGGTCAGACCCCGGCGCCGGCGATCTCCGCGCCGGCATGCGCGAGCCACATCTTCAGCCGCTGGCGCTCCAGCAGGCCCAGCTTCGGGCCTTCGTTGCTGGCCATGGTGCGCGCGGCCCAGAAGCTGCTGTTGGCGGCATCGATCTTGCGCAGCACCGCGTCCTGCAGGTGCTTCAGGCGCACGACGCGCGCGCCCAGCGCCTTGGCGCGTTCGAACTGGCCCGAGCGCTCGAGGTTGCCGAAGTCGTCGCCGCGCAGCTCGTTGAGCACCAGCACGTATTGCAGCCGGTCCTCGAAGCGGTCGAGCAGGCGTTCGAGCAGGTCGACGGAGTCGCGGCCGGCGTCCATCACGTGCCAGTAGTGGATCTGCACGCCGGACTCGGCGGCCAGCTCCAGCACGCCCGACTCGTCCATCCAGCGCACCAGCGGATCGTGCGTCTGCGCTGCGAGGTCGACCAGCACTCGCTGGCCGGGATGCTCGATGGCGCTCTCGACGATGGCGTCCAGCGCCTCGAAGCGGTCGACCAGCACCGGCGAGGCGTAGTCCTTGTAAAAGCGCATCAGCGCGCCGTGCGAGCGGTCGGTGTCGAAGCCGGTGAATGCGAGCTGGTGGTCGATGAAGTACTGCGCCAGCAGGCGCGCGACGACGGACTTGCCGACGCCGCCTTTCTCGCCGCCGATCAGGTGGATCGCCGACGCCATGGGCGCGGCGGCGGGCGTCACCTCGACGGCCTGCGTGAGGACGGGGACGGATTCGAACGAGTCGTTGGTGCTCACGGTGGGGGTGGCCGCGCGCGAGCGCGGCGTCTGGGGAAGGATCGGCCCAGTGTAAGCACGCTGCGTGCCGAAAGGAGTGGCGCCGCAGCGCGCTCAAGGGGCTTGGCGGCGCGCCAATGCCGTGCACTCAGCCGTGCGCGACCTCGTACGTCGTCACCTCGAAGCGCGTGAGCTTGTTCTGGCCGAAGGCCATCGTGAGCGGCACGTCGCTGGCGTCGCGGCCGCGCGCCATCACGATGCGGCCGATGCGCGGCGTGTTGTGGCGCGCGTCGAAGGTGTGCCAGCGGTCGCCGAGGAACACCTCGAACCAGGCGCTGAAGTCCATCGGATACGGCACCGGCGGGATGCCGATGTCGCCCAGGTAGCCCGTGCAGTAGCGCGCCGGGATGTTCATGCAGCGGCACAGCGTGATCGCCAGGTGGGTGAAGTCGCGGCACACGCCGGTCTTCTCGCGAAAGCCTTCCAGTGCCGTGCGGGTGGCGCGTGCCTTCTGGTAGTCAAAGCGCAGGTGGCCGTGCACGAAATCGCAGATGGCCTGCACGCGGCCCCAGCCCATGGGCGCGTTGCCGAACTGGTTCCAGGCGAACTGCATCAGCTCGCTGTCGACTTCGCAGTAACGGCTGGCGAGCAGGAACTGCAGCGTGCTGACCGGCAGCTCGCAGGGGTCGTGCTGCCAGGCGTCCCATGCGGTCGGGTCGGGCAGGCCGGAGTCGGCCACCACGGCGTCGTTGGTAAAGCGCACCGACGACACCCCGGCCGGCACGTTGATGCGGCCGCAGTGGTTGCCGAAGTAGTCGATGTAGTCTTCGACCTCCACCGGCGGCGAGACGTGGAAGTTCTCCGGCGTCTGCAGGTCGTCGTGGCGCGACGGGTGCACGTGCAGCAGGTAGATCAGCGCCATGGGGGAGCTGATGGTCAGTTCGATGTCGAGGCCGATCTTGATGAGCATGTGTTCTGCCGGTTGGGGGTTGTCGGCAGTCACAGTGCGCGGCCGGTGTGCTTGCATGGTCGCCGGTGTGCGACCGCGTGTCAGTCGGTATCGGGCGCGATGAGGCGTCAGTCGGCGCTGACAACCGCCTCATGGCGGTGCAGCGCGCGCTTGTCAGCCCGCCTTGGTGCGGTTGGGATCGGGGAACGACGGCCGCTCGCCCAGTTCGGACGGCGCGGGCGACGACAGGCCGGCGATGCCGACGCTGGCGACCTGCGCGTCCTGGTTGGACTTCACGCCCGACACGCCCACCGCGCCGATCACCTGGCCGTCGATCACGATGGGCACGCCGCCTTCGAGCATCGCCGTCATCGGCGCCGACAGGAACGAGGTGCGCCCGCCGTTGATCATCTCCTCGTACGCACCCGACGGACGGCGCCCCATGGCCGCCGTGCGGGCCTTCTCGGTGGCGATGTAGGCCGACACCGGCGCCGCGCCGTCCAGCCGTTCCAGCGCCAGCGGATGGCCGCCGTCGTCGACGATGGCGATCGTCACGGCCCACTGGTTGGCCTGCGCCTCGGCGCGGGCGTGGTCGAGGATGCGGGCGACGTCGTCGCGTTCGAGGACGGACTTCTGTTTCATCAAGGCTTCTCCTGGGAACGTTTGCTTGCGGGCTGCTTGTACCACCCATGCAAGCTGCGCGCCAGGAACGGGCGGACCACGGAGTTCAGTCACGCAACCGTCACGGTGCTGTCGCGGCACCATCATGCGGCGGGCGCACGATGACGAACCATGGATCGCCATGCCCACCCCCTCGCTCAGCCGTCCGAAGACAACCGGCCGCGCGACGGCGCGACGACGCGCGTGCGCACGGTCTGGATCTCCGACCTGCACCTGGGCACGCCCGGCTGCCAGGCCGAGGCGCTGCTGGACTTCCTCAAGCAGGTCGACTGCGACCAGCTGTTCCTGGTGGGCGACATCATCGACGGCTGGCAGCTGCGCCGCTCGTGGTACTGGCCGCAGGCGCACAACGACGTGATCCAGAAGCTGCTGCGCAAGGCGCGCAAGGGCACGCGCGTGATCTTCGTGCCGGGCAATCACGACGAGTTCGCGCGCAGGTACGTCGAGCACGAGTTCGGCGGCATCGAGGTCGTCAGCGAATGGATGCACGAGACGGCCGACGGACGCCGCATGTGGATCACCCACGGCGACCTGTTCGACGGCGTGATCCAGTGCGCCAAGTGGCTGGCCTACGTGGGCGATTCGCTCTACACGTTCATCCTCAAGCTCAACAAGCACTTCAACTCGACGCGCGCGCGCTTGGGGCTGCCGTACTGGAGCCTGTCGAAGTACCTCAAGCAGAAGGTCAAGCGCGCCGTGAGCTACATCGGCGACTTCGAGGTCGCGGTGGCGCGCGAGGCCAAGCGCCGCGGCGCCGACGGCGTCGTCTGCGGCCACATCCACCATGCCGAGATGCGCGAGATCGACGGCGTGCTGTACTGCAACGACGGCGACTGGGTCGAGAGCCTGACGGCGCTGGTCGAGCACGCGGATGGCAAGCTCGAGATCCTCGACTGGTCGACCCGCCACATCCAGGGCAAGCGCGCCAAGCCCGGCGACGACCTGCCGCAGCAGGGAGTGCGCGAACCCGAGCTGGCGGTGCTGGCCGAGGTGATGTCGGGTCGCTGAGCCGCGGGCGGCCTGTTCGCACCGGAAGCGCGAGTACGCTTCTGGCGTGAACGGGCTGCTTCGACTCAGGGCGTCGCGTGCCGCAACTGGGCCGCCAGCGTGGCGGGGCGGATCAACGGCAGCGCATCGACGAACTGCCGCGTGGCCGCGGCCCAGCTGAAATTCAACGCATGCGCGCGGGCGCCTGCGCGCGGCAGCGCCAGCGCCGCCAGGCAGGCGCGGCGCAGGTCGGCGTCGAGCACGCCGCCGGCCGACGTGCCCACCACGTCGATCGGGCCGGCCACCGGGAACGCCGCCACGGGCGTGCCGCTGGCCATCGCCTCGACCAGCACCAGGCCGAAGGTGTCGGTGACGCTGGTGAACACCTTCACGTCGGCGCTGCGGAACACGCGCGCCAGCGCATCGCCCTGCAACGCGCCGAACCAGCGCGCTTGCGGGTACGCCGCCTGCAGGCGCGCGCGCTCCGGGCCGTCGCCGACGACCCACTTCTGGCCGGGCAGGTCGAGCTTGAGGAATTCGTCGACCTGCTTCTCGACAGCGATACGGCCCACGTGCAGGAACACCGGCTCGGGCCCGCGCGGCTCGCGCGGGCCGTCGGGATTGAACAGCACGGTGTCGACGCCGCGGGACCAGACCCGCGGCGCCGCGAAGCCGTGCGCGCGCAGGTCGTCGACGATCGCCGGCGTCGCCGCCAGCGTGGCCACGCCCGCGTCATGGAAGCGGCGCAGGAAGGCGTAGCTGACGGGCAGCGGGATCGGCCACCGGGCGCGCAGGTACTCCGGAAAGCGCGTGTGGTACGCCGTGGTGAACGGCCAGCCGTTCTCGAGCGCCACCGCACGGGCGTGCAGGCCCAGCGGGCCTTCGGTGGCGATGTGGAGCGCGTCGGGCGCCGTCGCCAGCATCCGGCGCCGCACCGTGCGGCGGCTCGCCAGCGCAAGGCGGATCTCGGCGTAGCCGGGACACGGGATCGAACGGAACAGGTCGGGTGACAGGAGTTCGACCTCGTGGCCCAGGGCCAGCAGTTCGCGCACCGTCATCTGCAGGGTCCGCACGACGCCGTTGATCTGCGGCATCCATGCGTCCGTGACGATGAGGATCTTCATTGGACCCAGCCTATGCGCGCCGCATGAATCGAACGTGACACCGCATCCGGATTCCGCGCAGAATGACGCGCAACCCTGTCGCCATCCTGAGGCCTTCCCGATGAGCAAGCACTGCACGCATCTTCACCTGATCGCCACCGTCACGCCGAGCGCGCTCGGCTGCGAGGAATGCTTGAAGACCGGCGACGAATGGGTGCACCTGAGGCTGTGCCGCATCTGCGGCCACGTGGGCTGCTGCGACGATTCGCCCAATCGCCACGCGACCAAGCATTTCCATGCGACAGCGCACCCCGTCATCGAAGGCTACGACCCGCCGGAAGGCTGGGGCTGGTGCTTCGTCGACAAGCTGATGCTGGATCTGGGCGGCGACACCACGCCGCAGAACGGGCCGATCCCCAAGTTCTTCTAGAGTGTCGTGATTGGCAAGTTCGTTGAACAGGTCTTGAGCGGAGCGCCAAGGTCGCCGTCATTCCGGGCGGATTCTTCAACGAACTTCCCAACCACGACTCTAGGAGGCCGTCGGACTTGACGCTTCGCGAGGTCGTTTAGCCGAGGCGAAGAACTTTTTCGGGGCGTGCCAAGGGCTGAGGCCAGTAATCGCCGACGCTGCAGCTTCGTTTCGACGCAGGGGGCGG
>Ga0302279_10000187_pt1 | contig 88400 bp, 52 predicted proteins | sample III_Bog_N3_3_FD_194541 | JGI IMG/M metagenome (GOLD analysis project Ga0302279, IMG submission 194541) | Peat permafrost microbial communities from Stordalen Mire near Abisko, Sweden - III_Bog_N3_3 | ecosystem: Environmental > Terrestrial > Soil > Wetlands > Peat | place: Sweden: Abisko...
GGGGGGGGCAACCCCCGGAAACGCAGCAAAACGATCCGCGGGCTTCAGCCCCTGCGGAACAGCTTTTTGGAAGATCGGGGATAGAAACAAGCCTTTTTCCGCAGCTGGTCAGCCCCTGCCGCCCCGCACCGAACATTCCTGCTGCCTCGATCCTGCCCGCTGACGAATGACCCACACTTCGCAAACCACACATCCAGAACTCAGAAAGCCTCGCCGCATTCAGCCTCGAAATGCGCAGTGCCCCCCTATTGAGCTTGCAGAGCACCAACAGACGTTGCCACGAGTCCACTTGCCAAGAACAGTCCGTAGCTTTCCGCGGCTGCGCGGTGCCTGACCAGTCTTCTCGCGATCGCTGTGCACCAGTCGCAAAATGCCGAGTCGTCGAACGGTAAATGTGAGAGGAATCTCCGGGAACGTCACGCCTGTCAAGCCGCCTATGCCGTCGGTTAGAGGAATTCTGTTCCAGCGTTGTTTGACCTGATATGATGGCCGCCATGCAGGTATCGCGATTGTTCAGCCGCCGCTGGAACGCCCATGCTGCCAGTGTCTTTCGTGTCGCCCATTCCCCGCGCATGCGCCCGGAAAACATTCGCCTCCATCTCGCGGTAATGCTGGCAATCACCTCGTTTTTCGCAGCGCATGCTGCCGATAACCCACCGTGGCTCGTGCAAACGCGCGCGAACTACACACTCCACTATGCCGCGGCCGATCGAACACATATCGCGGAATATGAAGGCTCTTTCAAAAAAGGAATCGCTGCCAACCAGGCCTTTTTTCAAAGCTCCTATCCGAAGCACTTCGATATCTACATTTATCAGGACAGAGCATCGCTCGACACAGACTTACAAAAACCCTTTCATCAGCCGAACTACAAATCGCCGTGCTGGTGGGAAGCCACCGGCCAGTCCGAGGGTATCCACCTTCTGGCGCCTGTGCGATGGGATGTTGAAACCTGCGAAGGAAGATATACAACCTACGCGGACAAAGAGAAGACACAACGGCTCATCACCCATGAGCTGACGCATGTCTTTCACGGGCAGAGCATTCGGGACCATCGCCCGGTCGGCAAAGACATCTCCTGGTTTGAAGAGGGGCTGGCAGTGCTGGTTGCCGGCCAGCTTGGCCCTTCCGAAATCCACGACGTCCAGGCCGCTCTCCAGGCCCACACCGTCCCCGGCACTCTCAATGGCGTTGCCTCATCCGACGCCATCCTGCTCCGCTACAGCATGATAGGCAGTCTGGTCATGTACATCGATCGAACCTACGGCAGGGCGAAACTAAAAGAACTACTGCAGTTCGATTCGCAAGAAGAGATTCTGTCGAGTCTCGGAATCACCGAGCCGCAGTTCCTGGATGGCTGGAAGCAATTCATGCTGAACAGCGCAGGCATGTCTCGCTGAAACACTGGTCCTTGTAAACGCCGGTCTCGACCGGAGGAGCGCTAGGTTGACGCCATGTCGCCCACCGACCCTCCGGGAAGTAAATCTCAAGGTTCCGGGAGAGTCACCGGCTGACCGTCATTGGCAGGTCAATCAACATTCCTCAGAGCGAAAGCAGCCAAGACCGATTGCCCTGGAAGCACCAAAGCGCCGGGTGCCCCATCTCCCGCTTTTGGGACATGGTAAAGGAGTTCGCCCCTGCGAGCTTCTGCCCCACGCAGTGGTGCCAGGCTGAAATGATCACTTTCCTGATCAAAAACGCAAACAAAATGAACAAATGATCACAGAGACCTGAACAGCGCTCAAACGCCTGCGAGAATTCCATCCATTTTTCCACCAGAAAACCCATGGGAAAGCACGAAGCCCGTGCGAGCCTCCCGCGAGCGTCTGCCCCACGCAGTGGTGCGAGCCTCCCGCGAGCGTCTGCCCCACGCAGTGGTGCGAGCCTCCCGCGAGCGTCTGCCCCACGCAGTGGTGCGAGCCTCCCGCGAGCGTCTGCCCCACGCAGTGGTGCGAGCCTCTCGCGAGCGTCTGCCGCAACGCAGTTGCCTGCCAAAATCCAGGTGGTCAAGTCCCGTTCCTCCAATCGTCAACGCATCTCCCTCATCATCAATGGCTTCCGCCTACTCTCCATTTGCCGGTTATTTCTCTTGAATCCGCTAACCTGTAGTTGAGAGTTGTGTCCTGTGCGCAGCCGCAAAGCGTCGCCCCGGCCCCGTCTCGCACACGGGTCCGCGCAAGCTCTCTGTTTTCAGTAATTTGGCTTCCAGATTTTTCAAAACAAGATACTTACGCTAGTACCCAGGCTCCAGCGCGTTGAAAATAGGCGGTTTGCTCAAAACACACCAGGGGGGTACTCCAGTTTGAAAGGACTCCGTGGACCAGGAACTCCCTCCACCTCTTCAAGAAGATCATTCATCGCCGCTTGCCGATGACTTGCCGCGGGGCCGGCGACCCGTCGCCCAACACCGGCTCATTCCCCGCCCGCGCTCCGCAGTTGAAACCAGTAGTACCGGCGCCAGCAAAACATGCAGCGCACAGGCCGCAATGCGAACATGCTCAGCAGTCCATCGAACGATCGCAACTCGGCCGGCTTGAACTTCAGTGAATTGCAAGCCGGGCACTCGCGCCGAATCCACAGAAGGCGCGGCACCCACACCGGCCAGGTCCGGCTTGAGAAGCTCATGTAAGGCGCTCCGCGCGACCGGAAGTTGCATCTCGCTGCTGCATGGTCCCTTCTATAGGCGTGGAGTTGCTTTCCAGCCACGCAAGCAGCGCACGAATGCTGCCGGTAGCAAGCGCAATCGAGGTATCCGCCGCCCCGTAGTAGAGATAAATCGTATCTCCGTCCTCGCCGATGGTCTGTCCGCAGGGGAACACGACATCCTTCACGTCTCCGCCGCGTTCATAGGGTGCTTCCGGACCGAATATCCAGGAGTCTCCGCGTTGAATGCAAATCTCGGGCTTATCGAGGTCAAACAGCGCCAACCCCAGGCGATAGATGCTTCCCGATGCGGTCTGCCGCACTCCGTGATAGATCGTCAGCCAACCCTTTGTTGTCTCAATCGGCGGCGAACAAAGGCCGATCTTGTTCGCATCCCACCATCCGCCGCGGCGCGCCTCAAGCATGACCTTGTGGTTTCCCCAGTGCGTCAGGTCGGGCGAGTAGGAGATCCACATGTGCGCGCCCAGGGTCGTCACCGGCCGGTGAATCAACGCCCACAGGCCGCCAATTCTCCTCGGCAGCAATGCCGCATCCTTGTCCTCCGGTTGCATGATCACGCCGTATCGGTCAAAGCTCTTGAAGTCCTTGGTAAGCGCCAGCGATACTCCCGGGCCGCCTCGTGCAAATGAGGTGTAAACAACCGCGTATTGTCCAAGTTCTGGCACGTAAGTGATGCGCGGATCTTCGACGCCCCAGATCTCTTCAGGGTAGTCGCGAGGGTTTGCCGGAAAGGTTGGCTTCGAATCGACAGTCCACTGATCGATGCCATTCGCGGAGCGAGCGGCACACAAATGCGACAGACCACGCCGGTCTTCCACTCGACACAGCAGCAGGGTTTCTCCGTCAGCCAGCCGCACCGCGCCCGCGTTGAATACGCTGTTGATCGGATAGGACCAATTGCTCTGGGTGAGAATCGGGTTCCCGCAATGACGGTTAAACAGGGGGAGCCCCGTGTGCGTCTCAACGTGGGATTCAGCGCACGGCGGGTCTGTCAACAAAACTGGAGAGATATTCGAAGTCAAGGCGTGGTACTCATTTCAAGCTGCCGTTCTTGGGAGTTTGGTACCGTGGCTTCCTGCATTTCAAGCAGCGCCATCAGGAACGAAAGCGTCGACTCCGCTCCCTGGTTTTCGTTGATGCGGTCGGGATGAAGGCCGTCTCTGCAACCGCCGGTCTTCTCGTCATACAGCGGAATCCGCAAGTCATTCCTGCCCAGAAACCAGCGGAATACGCGGTGGGCTTCTTCGAGCCATTGACTCTCTTCCGTCATTTTGTATACCTCAAGGCAAGCGGCAATCGTTGCGCAGGCTTCCACGGGCTGCTGATCGAAACGCGCCTTTTCACTCCCCTCGATAAAGAAGCCGTTGGATCCGATGGGGACAAAGATTTCTGGATCGTCGCGGTGCTGCTCGGCGACAAGCCACTTCAGAGAATCCATCCCGGCCTCGATCATACGCTGATTGTCGCTTCGCCATCCCGCCAGGATCAGGGCCTGCGGTAGCCTCGCATTCGAGTAGGACAGGCTCTTCTCAAACCAGCGCCATGTTCCGGAATGGCTGCGCTCATAGATATCGAGGAGCCGGTTGGCAAGCAAATTCCGTGCACCCTGAATGACCCTGTCTCCCGGAAACCAGTCGAGATACGCTTGCATGCCGAGGATGCTGTACGCCCACGCGCGCGGACTGGTGAAGGTGAGCGTTGCAGGTACGGCAGCCTCGAAAAGCCTCCCAGCTGCGCCTCGCAACCCTGCATTCCGCGAATGGCCCAACACCTCTCCCAAAGACCAAAGGGCACGCCCATGGCTGTCGTCTGAACCCACGTCTTCCAGCCATTTGCGGTCGTACCCGAGGAAGTTTCTGAATCGGCCTGTATCGGGATGAAACGCAAGCCACAGGAAGGAAAGATAGCGATGAGAGAGTTTCGGGTTCTCCCAACTCCCCGCCTGTGCTGCATCTTCATCCAGAAGAGTCGAGACGATCAGCGCACGTGCATTGTCATCCGTGGTATAGCCTTCGCTCGCATTGGGCACGGAGAAAATCGCATGCTGCAGCATGCCGGTGTCGTCCGTCATGTTCATCATGTGAGCGATATTCACTTCGGGCAATCTGTCTGGCGCATTTGGCAGCCCATCATCCTTCTGTGCTGCCTTGGGCTGCAGGGTCCGCTCAAAGCGTGCTCGCTGAAAGCTTGCCATGTACTTGCGCGCTGCCTTTGGCCAGATGGTTTCGCGTGAATGGAGATAAGCCCGCTTCCGCATGGCGTGCCGCTCCCCGTCGTGATCCAGAAGGTGAAGCACCGCCGCGGAGATTGCACCTGGATTCTCAAACGGCACCAGCATACCCCGGCTGTCGGCCAGCAGCTCCTTCGCATGCCAATACGGCGTGGAGATGATCGCTTTGCCGGCGCCAAGCGCGATGGCCAGCGTGCCGGAAACAACTTGCGCCTCCTGCCGGTAAGGCGTGATGTAGATGTCCGCGGCGCCTACGTGCTCCACCAACTCCTCGGCGCTCACAAAGCGATTCACCAGAATCAGATTTGATGAAACTCCCAGTTCCTTGGCCAGAGCTTCAAGCTCTCCACGGTAGCGCTCTCCTTCGCGACGGCGAATGTGGGGATGCGTCACGCCGGAAACGACGTACACCACGTTGGGATGTTTTTCCAGAATCGCAGGCAACGCTCGAATCACGTTTTCAATGCCCTTGTTGGGTGATAGCAACCCAAACGTGAGGAGTACAGACTTGCCTTCTGCTCCGAACCGGTCTTTGAAGTAGTTGGGGTCCATGAACTGAAAGTCGGGCACGCCGTGCGGAATCACATCGATCTTTTCGTTCGGAACCGCATAGATATCCCGCAGGAATTGCGCCGCCTGTTCGCTCATCACAACCAGACGATCGGACAGGCCTGCAATCTCCTCAAGCACCATGCGCTGATTCGCGTCCGGATCACGCAGAACTGTGTGCAGCGTTGTCACCACCGGCATATTCAGTTTGCGCAGCAGCGTTAGAACATGGCCGCCCGCGGTCCCACCATAAATTCCATACTCATGCTGAACGCAGACCAGATCGTTGCCGTTGAAATTGAGGAACTCCGCAGCGCGCTCATAGGAACTCAGGTCCTCCTGCTCGATCTCCAGGCGCACTTGTTCGGGATACTCGTAACTTGATTCCGGATCGTTGACGGGAACCGCAAACAGCCGCTCGCTGCCGTATTCGGTCGCAAGTGCCGTGCAAAGGTCAGTGGTAAACGTGGCTATCCCACACTGGCGCGGCAGGTAGTTGCCTATGAACGCGATGCGCGTTGGCAATGGCAGGCAGAAGCCTTTGTGCGCAGCCGCCAAGGCGGCCGATGCTTCAAGACGCCCTGCGGAGATTTCGTGTGGACTTCCATTGCTCAGAGACATACTTCCTGCCTTCGCTGCGAACTGGTTGGCGCGCGTGTGCAGCCTGAGTGGCTATGGAATTTTCGGAATTGCTGTAGACCGAAGAATTGCACTCAAGTGGCTTTTTCATCGAGAAAAAGCCACCTTTCCATGCACCAAAAAAGCCCATACTCATTCCGAAAATGCTCTAAAGGACGCATGGCGGTTTCTTTCGATTCCGCCATGGCTGATTGAGCGCGCTAGTTCCCTGCTGTTGCAGTCGCTGGGCTGCCAATCGCGTCGCCAGAGACAACCAGTTCAACTCTCCGGTTTTCCTGACGGCCGGCTGCGTTATCGTTGCTGGCCACAGGCAGCGTGTTGCCGAAGCCCTGTGCGGTGACGGAGTTTGTCAATACGCCCTGGCCAACGAGGTAACTGCGGACAGATCCGGCACGATTCTCAGAGAGGGTCTGATTCATCACATCGCCGCCCACGTTGTCGGTGTAACCGCCAACTGCGATGTTCAGTCCCGGGTAGGCCAGCAGGATTCCGGCAACCTTGGCCAGTTTCTCCCTTGCTCCCGGCTTCAGCGAGTATTGCCCGGTATCAAACAACACATCTGACATGCTGATAATAAGACCGCGCGCACTGTCCCGCGTCTCAAGAATCTTGTTCAGTTGTATTGACAGTTGCGCGCGCATTGCCGCCTTGTCGCTGACTGCCTGATTTTCTCCCTGCTGAGCCTGCTGGGCAATCTGCCGAGACTGGTCTGCATCAGCCTGAGCAGCGGAAACTGCTGCTGCCGATGCGGTTTGATTGGTGGCCATGTCGGCCTGGGCCTTTGCCGCAGCCGCTTGCGCCCGTGCGGCATCGGACTGCGCCTGCGCCGCCTGGAGGTTAGCGTCGTTGGCTTGAGCCTTCGATTGTGCCTGGGCGTCTGCCGAGGCCTGAAGCTGGCCTGCCCGACGATCCTCTTCAATTCTCTTGACGGCAATCTCGCGTGCATCTTCCGCAGTTTGTACTGCTTCCCTTGAAGCAGCGATCAGCGGCTTCCTGTCACCGCGCGTGCCGATTGCATCGTCATCGGCAATCTTCATCAACTGGACGGCGTGCTGATAGCTGTCGCCGGCATACTGTTCCGCGCCTTCCGATTTCGCAATGCGCAGTGCATTCCGTGCTTCGTAAAACTCAAGCGGCAGGTTCGCATTCAGAACGACCGGGTCGAATTGGTAGCCGGTCGGCAGATAGCCTCCGCGTTCCATCAGCTCATACTTTGCATTAACGCCTTCACTGGTACCCTTTGTGTCCGCAAGGACCACGTTTTCAAGCACCACAACGTTGCTGGGTTGGCGAACAGCGAAGTAAGGCTCCGCGGTAACGATCAAGGCAAAGGCCTGCAGATCGGTGGTCGCAGTGAGTTTGCTGCGATCATTGCCGCCCACAAGTACTTCTCCCAGGTTCACAGCGTGCCCCTCGGGCGAGATGGCCCACAGAACGTAGGTCAGGTATTCACCCCCGAAGGCAGTGGGACTCTGCAGGTTCCCAAAGTCCGCTTCCACCTCCAGAGTGCCGCGCTTGCTCCGCACCTTTGCTCTTCCGTCGGCAGACGGCAGCAAACTGGTGCCTGCAAAGCCCACATCCGTTGCTCCGCTGCGATGCCGGTAGTTGATCGCCTGCACCGAGCGGCTGATCTCCACCACACGAAATGAATGGGCGGGGCCGCCGGTTTCGACGACCATCGCCGCTTGCGGGTGCGCTTGAGCGAACGCACCCAAACCGAGAACACATCCGATTGCCGAAAAAATTATGCGCTTCAAGAGACCTCCTGCGGGCGAAACTCGGCCCACTTGCTTTGTGCCTGTATTGCTGTTACGAGTTAGCCTGCTACGGATTCGACGGTGTTTGTGGTTAATGTCCGACGCGGAATTGGGTAATGTATCCGAGCAGGTTGAATACCTTCAGGAGCCAGATCACTACCGCAATCACAACAACCAGGTTCAGTATCCCTTTGATGGTTCCCTGCATGGGAATGAGGTTGACAAGCCATAACAACACTCCTACGACGATGAGCGTGATAACCAGTGTGACAAGCGGCATGTAATTTTCTCCAATCTTTGTTGCTTTGGGATGGTGTTCGATCGCGCTCGAGCAACCTGAGCCAGATGGGCACAATTCAGCCGCGCTGGGCAAGAGCCCATTGCAGAGCGGCAGATCGAATACTCTTCTCCATCGTCAGTGTTTCAATGTTTGGGCTAACTAACTGTTCTCCTTTGCTCACAGCGTCTCGCTCCGCGGCTCAGGCTTTCTCGTTTGCCGGCAGAATCATCGCGCAAGAGTGTAAGACCTGCAGATCGCCCAGCTTTAGATCCACGTAATTCAATGCGGCATTGTGAACCGTCGGGGGCAGTCGAGCTAGAAGAACGACCTCGGCAGATCGGCGATGCCTCCCGCAGGCAAGACTGCGGGGACATCGAGCCTCGCCACTCCGATCCGGTTGTCGGCCATCCCATAGTAGACATCGAAGCGATCGGGCGTGCCGAGATCATCCCGCCGGTCGATGCCTGTGGGAAAGACGACGTTCGCAATGGTTCCGCTGCGCTCCTGCGGGAGCGACGGGACCATCACCGCCTCTGACGAGCGATAAAGGATGACCCGCGGGTGCTTCCTGGACAGCACCATCACGCCGGCGGAATATACCAGGTGGCATCCGTCTGCTTGATCGCCCGCCGCTTTACTTACGCCGTGATAGAGGATGAGCCAGCCGTGCCGCGAAAGAACAGGCGGAGTTCCAGCACCGATCTTGAGGCGCTCCCAGGGCGACACCGGAGTCGCGAGCCGGTGGTGAGACGTGAACTTTGCGAGATGAGGCGATCCCTCGCTGGTGACGATCCCCTTGGTATATGAGATCCAGATACTCTCCTTCTCAATATCCATGCGACGGCCGGCAGGCCAACGAGCAATCTCTTCAGGGCGTGTTCCTGCAAAGAGGGGGCGATGTAGCATGGCCAATTGCAAATGTCCGGTTGAGTCCGGAACCGCAACAGGAAAGAAGCTGGCATCTTTATCGTCCTCATCGCCCAACTGAATGTTGTGCCAAAGATTGTAGGTAGCCAAGCCCATCCGCGACCAATGAAGCAGATCTTCCGATTGAGCCACTGCGATCCTCGGCCCTCTTGCCGAAAAGGCCGTGTAGGTCATGATGTAGCGCTTGAGAGGCTCAACATAGGTGACGCGAGGATCTTCACATCCGCCTCCTCCATCAGGATGGAGTTCATAGTCGGCTTTGGGCTCCAGTGCAATGCCGAGCCTTTCAACGCCCTTCGGATCACCGGCCCGGTCGAACTGCACGCGCGCGATCCCGATGCGCGAATAATTCCCCTTTGCGACCATCCGTGGAAAAAGGTAAAGCTCTCCGTCATGACCGCGCACCGCAGCCGGGTTCAGCACGCCCTCGACTTCAAGCGGATTTCCCGGCTCCGGCTCCATCAGTATTCCCAGGCGTCGCAACGTAAATCCATTCATCGAGTCTCCTTGCCCGCTTGCTCATTCTGCCGGGCTCACTTCTCGCCAAGGCAGGCAAGGATCGTCTTGATGACTAGGTTTGTATCGTCAGGTACTCTTACCGGGATCGACACCACACCCGCCTGTTCCGCCGGGTAATCGTTCCCGCCCGGAAACAACGCATCGCCGATATAGACCATCTCTTTCAACGACACGTGGAGAGTGTCCCGCAGCTTTCCTATGCCGTACCCTTTGTCAATGCCGGGCTTGGTCACATCAATTGAGGTTGAGCCGCCCATCCGGATGGAGAACTCCGGGATGAGCGTCTCAAGGATCGCCGTGATCTTCTTCCGCTTGGCAAAATCGGGATCCCACTTTTCTTTTTCACCCAAAGGTGCTTGCTGACCCAGCCCGGAGAATGTCACCTGGCTTCCCCGGTCCTCAATTACCTCTCCCCAGACCTTCGCGGCTTCATAGCCAGCCTCTCCCACTGCGCGAGCAAGAGAGCCGATGATCTTCTCTCTTTCTTTTGCCGTAAGATCCTCTGAGTAAAGTTCCGTCCACTTCCCGCTGTATTGAAACAATTTTGTTCCGCAGGTTGGAAGCAGCGACAGATTCGCGAGGCGATCCCCCTCGGGGAGATTGGTGAGAAGCTGCGTTTCAAACTGCGTCCATGCGCCTCCGGAGATCACTGCCACCTTCAAGATGCCTAAAAGGTCATTCAGAAGCGACGCAGTCTCTGGTGCGAGAGACGATTTACTCGGCGCGAGCGTTCCATCCAGATCGAAGACAATCAGCTTTTTCATTCATCTCCAACTTTGAAGATATTCAATTCAATTTGTGCGGCAGTAACTCGTGGCAACATCAACTTGCAGAATTCTGGATCACTCGGGGATTGCAATCTCCAGCAGCGTCATTTCGCCGCTGGGCAGAAACACGCATGCCCCCACCTCTGCCGGCAAGAGCCACACGTCGCCTCTGGCGATTGCGTGGGGAATTTGATTGTACTCGACGTTACCTGAGCCATCGATGCAAACAAGCACACGCGGTTCCCCTCCAGCGCCCACGGGAAACGGCGCCTGTCCGTGAAAACGTTCCACCCGGAATGCCCGGCAATCGAAGAGCTTCTCACGCATAACCGGCGTTGTGCTCTCCACATCGGGCCTCACAAGTCCACCTGTGCTTTCGGAAAAATCGATACACCTGATCGCATCATCAACCTGGAGCGGCCGCGGCTGACCTGTCTTCGCATCCACGTGGCCCCAATCGTAAAGGCGAAACGTAACATCGCTGTTTTGCTGCACCTCAAAGACGACCACGCCGCCGCCCAAGGTGTGAACCGTTCCGGCAGGAATGAATACGGCGTCTCCCGGCTTCGGCACGATCCCTGCGAGATGGTCCTCAACTGTACTGGATGCGAGAGATTGCTTCAAGTCGCCGGCTGTCGTACCACGCGTCAGGCCGGCGTAGATCTTGCTTCCTTCGTCTGCTTCAATCACAACCCAGGCTTCCGTCTTGCTTGTTTCGCCGGATGGAATCAAATCAGGTTGCGCATCACTGGGATGAACCTGGACAGAAAGCATCTCGCGCGCATCCAGAAACTTGAGCAGGAGCGGAAAGCGATCAAAGCGCGATGTCAGCTTCCCCATCATCTGCTCCGGGAAGAGCTTCATGACCTCGCTGATTGTCCGGCCCTTCAGATATCCATTTGCAACAAGGCTCGAATGGTCCTCGCGGTCGCTGAGTATCCACGCTTCACCAATCGGATCGCTGCCGGGAGGAGGCTCGGATAGGATTACTCCCAATCGCCTTCCGCCCCAAAGCCTGTACTGGTAGATTGGCGCGAAGCGCAAAGGGTAGAGAGGTATCTGGCCCATGATTCGTTACCCCGTTCTCGCCATCGAAGGCATCGAGCCATTCGCGGCTGCGATCGCGGTGGAGTATTCGCCGCGTCGTGCAGATTGATTGCAGCGCGCCCGCTGCAGCAATGCCTGCTGTGCGATCTGGACATTTGCATCGTCACCGCGCCATGCCTCCAAAGCGGGTTGCTGAATGGCGCGCGCAAATGAGAAGCCCAACGCCCAGGGCGTGCGTAATCTGAAAGCGGCATTCATTGCATTCAAATGCTCTGAGGCATCATCAGCGGATTGACCGCCGGAAAGAAATGCAATCGCCGGAACGGCAGCCGGGACACTGCGGAGGAGGCATTTAACGGTCATTTCCGCCACTTCATCCACGCCAGCCGGTATGGAGCAATCCACGCCTGGCATCACCATGTTGGGTTTAAGAATCATTCCCTCTAGCAGTACCCGTTGAGCATGGAGTTGGCGGAATACTTCGCGCAGAACCTCCTCTGTGACCTCGAAGCACTGATCCAAAGTATGGTCGCCCGCCATAAGAACCTCCGGCTCCACAACTGGAACCAGGCCAGCCTCCTGACACAACGCGGAATACCGGGCAAGCGCATGCGCATTGGCCTCGATACACCCTCGGCTGGGGATGCCGTTCCCAATGGCAATGACTGCGCGCCACTTGGCAAAGCGCGCTCCCATGCTGCAATACTCAGCCAGGCGGTCGCGCAGCCCATCCAGCCCTTCTGTGATCGTTTCGCCGCGATGCCCGGCCAGATCCTTGGCGCCTCTATCCACCTTGATTCCAGGGACGATCCCTGCGTCGGTGAGAACTTTGAGAAAGGGAGTGCCATCCTTCTTCTGTTCACGGATCGTCTCGTCGTAGAGAATGGCTCCGCTAATGGAATCACCCAGTCCGGGGGTCGTTACGATCAACTCTCGGTATGCGCGCCGTGCCTCCTCTGTCTGCGGAATTCCGAAAACCGCAAATCGCTTGTTGCAGGTCGCATTGCTCTCGTCCATCGCCAGCAGGCCCTTGTCGCCCGTGAAAAGTGCCTGCGCGGTTTTCTTCAGTTGTTGTGAATTCATCTGGAACTGCTCCAATTCCGAACTTCATCTTTCGCACTTCGATTACAGCGTTCGGTCTTCGCTTGGCTTGACTGCCGACTATAGCGTTGTAGGAATTGCTGTAGACCGAGAATATGCACTCAAGAGGGCCACACGAATTCCCAACATTCTCTAGACACCCAACTCGCCAGCCTGAGACGGAGTAAGGGGAAGCGAAGTGTCCTCCAAACCTGAGATCGCGGCGCCCCTGGCTTCTCTTTCTTTCATTGCTCGTTCTTCTCCAAGGCCATCGTCAATGCCGTCAATCCGGCGAGCCCGCCCAACTGCATCGATTCGACGGCTGTACTGGGGACTATCACAATCGTCGAGTTCTGCTTAAGCCCTTCGTAGAGCATGTTCATTGCTCGTAGATGAAGAGCGACGGGGTTGTTCGCATACGTTTCGGCCGCCTCGCCAAATTTCTCCGCCACCTGGCGCTCGGAGTCGCCCAGAATGACGCGCGCCTGGCGTTCTCTCTCCGCCTGCGCCTGCATCGACATCGCGTCCTCGAGTGCTGATGGGATCAAGACGTCCTTCACCTCGACTGAAATCACGTTGATGCCCCATGGTTCAGTCCGCACATCAATGATCTTTTGCAGGTCCACGCTGATTTTGTCTCTTCCCTCCAGCATGTCAGACAGCATGGTCTTACCAATCTCATCGAGCAGCGTGAGGGCCGGGCTCATATGAGTCTCCTCTGAGCCCAGCACATACGCCGTGCAGATTCGCTCGTTGTCAGACCAGCACCGGCTCGCCATGAACTGCGCAATGGCTGCATTCCGTGCCTGAAAGAATGTCTTTCGCCTTGCCTACTTCGTCCGCCGAACCGTGAACCACGAGAATGAACTTATCGGTCTTCAACGCCACGTCGTACTTGAGCACACTGTCTTTGGGAATGCCGATACTCACCAAGCCTGCACCCACGGCACTGACGCCTCCGACTACGGCTGCCCCTTCAAGGCCTGCGATGATCCAGCCCACCAGCGGGCCAGCCACGAGAATCGGACCGATGCCCGGAATCGCGAATGCGGCAGAACCAAACAGCAGTCCCCAAAAACCACCCCAGAATGCTCCGATCTTGCCCCAATACTTCATGCGGTCACCGGCGTTGTAGTACCCAACCACATGTTCGTCCGTATGCTGGCCCTTCCCCGCAATCGAGAGGCTCTTCATGTCCACCCCAGCCTCTTGCAGTTCCTTGACCGCCTTTTCTGCCTGCTCGTGCGTGTCGTAAATCGCTACTACTGAATTCGTGACGTTCATTGTCTTCTCCGTCTTGTTCGGTTGGGTGGGATTCATTCAGGCCGCTGTGCCGTTTCGGCGGATGCGGATGCAGACGCTGTTCGTGACCGCGCCAGGACCGACCTCTTCCGGAAGACCCTGGCAATTCCAAAGCAGCGCCAAAGAGCGCGGGCAGGTTGAGTTTCGCATCCATCCCTTCCGAAGTTCTGAGCAATTAGGAACAAGCAGGACGGTGCGACCTGCCTTGACGTGGGGGTTCTGCATCCACAAATGCTCTACCGATTCTGTGGAGAGGCCGCCACGACTGGAAGCGCGCCAACCGTATCGTGCGAAGGTGAATTGCCTGCTGTCGGTAGCTTGGCTGTCGGAACCGCGGTTCCCGCCGGGAAGATAAGAAGTTGAATCGATCCCCAATCTGCATCGAGGCCTGCGCCACCCTGCTTGCCCATGCCCAGGGTCTTGAGTTGGCTGTCATCAAAGCCAAAGTTCTCAACCAGGTATTCGCGAATCACCATCGCCCTGGCCTCGGTGAGGATCAGGCTTTTCTTGCTGTCGCCATCCATTCCGGAAGAGACCACAACAACCGCATATCCGAACTGGTTCGCTGCCAGGAAGCTTCCGCCGGCGTTGAGCGATTTCTGATTCTTGAGTTTGGCAGAATCGCGCGCATCGAATAACTGCTTCGCTGTAAAGGTGAATGTCTTGACCGGCGGCGCATCGGGAAGACTCAAGATTTTGTTGGCTTCGAGATCGGCTGAATCTTCGTACCCACGCTTCTTGAAGTATCCGCTCAGCAGAAAATTGTGCTTCAGAGCTTCCATATTCTCCTGGAAATCCGTCACCCCTGTCTGCGCCTGCAGCATGGTGTCATGAAGGGTCGTCGTGGTCTGTTCCAGGCTGTTATACAGTTGCTTGTCGTTCACTAGTGCGCCAACCGTTCCGTCACCCTCATCGATTTTGGTGCTCACCGAAGCAATGTGCGCCGTCGCTATGGTTACGTTCTGTACAGCCTGCTGACTGCTATCCAGAATACCGTTCGCCTTCTTCAGCATATCCGCCATCAGCAGCGGTGGTTCGCTCTGGATGATTCCACCATCCTTCACTTCGGCCTGACCGGCAGATCCGAACGAGATGGCCACGTACTGGTTACCCAGCATGCCCTGAGTTTCAATCGAGGCCATAGAATCCTGCTTGATGATCTCGTGTGTCGTCTTGTCGAGTTCCATCACCACTGTGACTTTGTCCCCAGGCTTGTGCGGCAGCTCAATGCTTCGCACCATGCCGCTGTGAACGCCTCCCACCTGCACGTCGGCGCCCTCAGCCAGGCCGGCAACATTATCGAATTGCGTCTTCAGTTGATATGTGGAGCGAAACAGATACTCCTTGCTCCCGATGATGAAGACCCCGGCGGCAAGAATCGCCAATGTCCCAACAATGAACGCACCTAATCTTGCCACTCTCGACATAGTTCCTCCTACGACTGCTTCAGGAATTCCTTCACAAATGCAATATCGCTTTGTTGAAGATCCTCAAAGCTTCCTTCAATCGCTACTTTGCCCTGATCCAGCAGCGCCAGGCGGTTGGCAATCGTCTTCGCGCTGTGCAGGTCGTGCGTTACTACGATCGACGCCATCTGATGTTCACGCTGCAATTTAAGAACCAGCTCGTCGATCTCGCCTGAGCTGATCGGATCGAGGCCTGCCGTTGGCTCATCGAGAAGCAGAATCTCTGGGTCCAGCGCGAGAGCGCGCGCCAGGCCTACACGCTTCTTCATTCCGCCCGAAATGTCGGAAGGCATCTTCTGGTGGGCGCTGGGCAAGCCGACCTCGGTGAGTAACGCATCGACTTTGTCACTGCGCTCCGATCGGGACATGTCTTTTCGATGATGATCAAGAGGAAACGCAACGTTTTCGGCAATCGTGAGCGAATCGTAGAGCGCTGCGCTCTGAAACAGAAAGCCCATCTTCTTCCTGATTTCGCCCATCCCGTCGAGCGTAAGCCCGGCGGTATCTTGTCCACGGATAAGAATCGATCCGGAGTCCGGGGATTCAAGTCCGATGATGAGCCTCAGCAGCACACTCTTGCCAGTGCCGCTGCGGCCCAGCACAGCCAGGGTCTCTCCACGGCCTACACGCAGGGTGATCCCACGCAGAACATTGAAGCCTCCAAAGCTCTTGCACAGGTCCTCAACGGCGACAGCGGGTGCGCCGTCCGCGGGCTCAGCCGTCGCTTGGTTGATCGCAATGTCCTGCGTCGTCGCCATACTGCTTTTCTGCACCTCATGACCAATGGGTTAAGAGAAAATAACGAGAATGAGCTTCACCAGCACAACGTCGGCAAGAATCACGAAGAGGGACGCAAGCACCACCGAGTTTGTCGCCGCGCGGCCCACGCCCTCTGCGCCACCGCGGGTGCGCATTCCCTGGAAACTTGCGATGAGCCCGATAATCAAGCCAAAAACGGCGGTCTTGAATGTTGGTGGGAGGAAGTCCTTGAGGGTAGATCCGCGAAAACCGGCGTCAATGAACTGATGGAACGAGATCGGCTGAACCAGTGTCTGCGCGACCCAGCCCATCAACACACCGCATGCATCCCCCGCAATAGTCAGCAGCGGCAGCATCAGAATGCAGGCAAGAATGCGCGTAGCGGCCAGAAGCCGGTATGGGTTGACGGCAGACGCCTCAATCGCGTCGATCTGCTCTGTCACCTTCATCGACGCCAGTTCCGCGCCGATGCCGGCACCCACGCGTCCACTCACCACCAGCCCAGTGATGATCGGGCCCATCTCCTGGATAACCGAGTAAACAACGGCCGAAGGAAGCATCGATGTGGCCCCGAATCGGGTCATGCTCGATCGCACTTCCATTGACAATACGGTGCCAATGGCGGCGCCAGCGAGCGCTACCAGAGGCAGAGACTTGGATCCGACGTCGTCGAGCTGTCGAATCAATTCGCGAAGCTCGTAGGGCGGTGTAACCCCGGCCCGCAGAACCTGCCAGGAGAAGATGCCGAGATTTCCAAACCAGTCGAGGAACCCAGTGAACACCGCGATTGGATAGCTTTCAGGAGAAGCGACCCGCACGGCCGGAATGTCCGATTGCGTAAGCGTGGTGTTGGCAGCCGTATTGAGTACGGGATCGCTCACTTACTCGCGCCTTCGAGCGGCGCGCCGTGCGCATTGTTCAGATGCATGCGTGTAAGCAATGAGTGCGGCCCGCTGTAGAAAAACTCAAGCGCTATGTTCCCTCCCGCATACGCCAGCAGGTTGTAGCTGCCAATGCGCAATGCGTCCTTCGCGCCAAAGCGGCTTGGATACCAACCATAGACAGCGGTCATAGAGCCCGCATAGGGGGCCACAAGAGAAGCAATGGAGAAGACGCGATGTCCGTCTGCTCCACGACGGGCAGTCAAAGCAGAGAACATGGCATGGCGTGTGCGCGGCAGCACACCCGTGCACTCACATCGGTAATAGAGGGTATCTTCCCTGAACGCCTGTGCCAATCCATAGCGCGTCGTTGTTCCAACCGCTTCGATTCCCAGGTTGGAGCCGAATCTCTCGCCGAACCCCTCGGCTCCTTGCCCCCACTCGGGCGGAGAATTAGTCCACTGATTGATTCCGCTTGCGAATGCTACGCCGCCAATCGGATACGGGCCGTATGCGTCAAAGATATAATTCCTGAGCTTTGTTTCTTGTGTAGGACGTTCGTAGGTCAGATCCAGTTTGACTGGCGTCACAATCGTCACAGCCGTAGTCGAGTCTCCCGAATCCGAGAGCGATTGTGATACCGCGGCCATGGGAAGAATTCCCAGAAGGGCAATCGCTGGAATCAGAAACTTCTTTCCCCCAGCAACGGCCACGAAGAGACTCGAGATCGCCCGGATCTTTGACTTCCCCGCCCAATATCTGCGGCACATCTGCAAAGGGAGCAACTGCCGGATTCTGATCGATCTTCGCACTCGCTCTCCTTCGACCGCAATCATGTCCACTCAACACCCCGACCGCCCGCGATGAGCTTGGTTGGCGCTGGCTGCGTCTGTAGGGATGGTGACAGAATTGCAAGATCGAAGGATGTTCACATTTGCACTCTATCGCTGTGTTTCAGGCAGGCTCGCACCCGCAATCAAGACGCCGCGGGACGTGGCCAAAAGAGCACAGATAATGCACCGGCGCATCAAAGAGAATTGAATGTCGGCCGGCCTCGTCGCGCGGCAAGGAGATTCCAATGTCTGAAATTCATGCGCCCTCGTCTATCCCCACGAAGATTTTGTTGCCCATCGACTTCAGCCCATCTTCGCAGGCCGCCTTGGAGATGGCGGCAGATTTGGCACTGCACTTTCAAGCCAAACTCTATTTGGTCAACGTTATCCCCATGTTTCCCACCACCACAATTCCGGATCTGATTCCCGAGAGCGAATTCATTCAGGAGAAGAGGACCTTCGCGGAAAGCCATCTGGCCAAGTGTGTCAAATCGCTCGAAGCAAAAGGGGTCCAAGCAACCTCAAGCGTCGAGGTTGGCAACGATATTTCTGGAAATCTCATGGAAGTCGTGGAGCGCGAGAACATTGACATGGTTGTCATCTCCACCCACGGCATCTCCGGCTGGCATCCGCTTGTCTTTGGCTCGATTGCCGAGAAGGTGGTCAAGCTCGTGCAGTGCCCGCTTCTGCTGCTGCGCTCGGCCAAGCCGGAATCCGGCGTGAAGACTACTTCGGACCGTGCTTCGGAGTGGTGGTAAAGAAACTTGCCGCCGGAACCGCGCTCAGTGCGCCGCTGCGCACGGCTTGCCGCCGCAGAGGGCGCCGGTAATTCCTTGCCCTTCGGTGATGGTGAAGATCCGGTCTTCCGCAGGCAACTTCACCGTCTCCTTTACGCCCGAGGGCCAGTGGATCTCTGCCGTGCCCGCGTCGGTCGCATCGCCCAGGCCGAAGTGCGGACGGCGGTCGTTCGACGATATATAGCTGCCGCTGGACAGCACATCCTGGCGCATTCGCATTCCGTTGGCACTGAGGTAAACCGTGGCGCAAGTCGCGTCCCGCGGGCTCTTCGGCCCACCCACCAGTTGCAGTTCAACCCAGTGATGATGGTCGGGATTCACATTTCTCAGCAGCGTCGGCGGCCCATCGATCGGATTGATCACCACATCGATCTTGCCGTCATTGAACAGGTCGCCAAAGGCTGCACCGCGCGCCGGAATTAATACAGCTAGGCCTGTGCCCTTCACCGGCGGCACATAGGTGAATTTTTTGCCCTCATCGTTGTGAAATAGAAGCGGCCGCTCGGCAAATGAGGTGCCCCATTCGTGTTGGTCCACCTGCGGGTAGACATGCCCGTTGACCATGAACAGGTCTAGCCAGCCATCGTTGTCGTAGTCCATAAAGCCGTCGCCCCAGCCGACAAACGGGATGGTGGTCTGCGCGATGCCTGCCTTGTAACTCACGTCGGTAAAGCTTGCATCGCCATCATTGTGGTAGAGAACCTTGTAGTCGTCGCCGAAGTCGGTGACAAACAAATCCACAAGCCCATTGTTCTCGTAGTCGCCCACCGCAATACCCATGGATGCGATCTCGCGGCCGTCCTTATTCAGCGCGAACCCGGAAACGTAGCTCTGATCGTCGAACGTACCGTCCCCTTTGTTGATGTAGAGATAGTTGGGTTCCGAATCATTGCCTACCACCAGATCAGGCTTGCCGTCATTGTTGATGTCCACAAAAATTGTTGTGAATCCGTAGTAGCGATCCTTGTCCTCGACGCCGGCCTTCACCGTCACGTCGGTAAATGTGCCGTCACCATTGTTATGGAAGAGATGATCGGGCTCGCCCTTCAGCCCGCGCGGTCCGCAGTTGACAGGCGCGCCTCGATAAGCACAGTTTGCATATCCCACGGCCTTGGTCCCGGCGATCGGCAGATTGTCCCGGTCAAAGTGGACATATCCCGTGACATATAAATCAAGGCGGCCGTCACCGTCATAGTCGCCCCACGTGGAGCCGGGCGACCAGTTACCCAGCGCCACACCTGCCTTTTCCGCCACATCGGTAAAGGTTCCGTCGTGATTATTGTGGTAAAGCCGGTTCTTCCCGTAGTTCCCCACATAGATGTCGGGCCAGCCGTCGTTGTCGTAGTCGGCAACGCTCACGCCGTAGCCCCAACGGTCGTTTGTCACGCCAGCCTTGGCAGCCACATCGGTGAAGGTTCCATCATGATTGTTGTGAAACAGCGCGGCGTGCGGAGGCGCTTCCTTGCCATCCAGCGCATCGAATGTGGAACCGTTCACCAGGTAGATGTCGAGCCAGCCGTCGTTGTCATAATCGATCAGGCCAACGCCCGATCCGTTGGTTTCGAGGATGAACTTCTTCTCCGGCACGCCCATCTTGTGGACCCAGCCTGAGAGCCCCGCGGACTTCGTAATGTCTTCAAAAATAACCGGTCCTGAATCGACGAAGCCCCCGGCAGTGATAGGCCGTTTCTGTTCATCGTAAACCGGGGCTGCTCCGATGCCTCCGGCAATGCCGCCCATGCCCTGCTGCGGTTGCGGCGGCGCTTGCTGCGAGGCCTGGCTCGCGGAGCCGCTGGGTTCGACTGAAGCTGCGACCAGAACCGTTGTCGAGGGTGCATTCCCGCCCGCGGTACTATGCGGCTGGGGCTGTTGCGCGCCGCAATCAGCGGGAATCGAAAGAATCAGAATCAGGATGCCGGAAAAGAGTCCGCGACCAGACAACAACGAGAATCCTCCACGGCTTGCAGTGTATCGCAATCGGTCCATGCCTTGTTGGAGGAACCTCTCATTTCACCTGCGTTTGCGTTCAGATTTCCTCATCCTCGGCGGCTTCAACGACAAACTCCGCGATTTGTGTGCCCAGGCGCGGATGCCGGGCACTCAACCGTACCTTGCCTGGAATCAGGCCAGCGCGAATCCAAATGGCGCCAGTCCCACCAACCAGCGAAAATGGGTTTTCGCCGATCAACGTGGCAGAGCCGTCAAGAGTAAAGGCTATCGGATCGTTTGCATAAGTGCGCACAGCGCCAAACTCATCCGTTACGCGCAGCACCACGCGCGTTGTATCGGCGCCATCCGCCTTCAGAGTCACGTCGTCAGGCGCCAAAACAAACCTCCGATCCACCCCACGGCCTGACAGCTTTTTCGAAATAGCAAGCTTGCCGTTCAAATAACCATCCATGCGCAGATCGCCCCAACCCTCGGGAACCTTCCTGACATCGACGATGAACGGCGGATACTTGAGAAAGCTGAACTCAGCGCGGTCTGGATCAACCTCTGCAAAAAGCGCCCACGACTCGTCCTGCGAGCCACGCAAGCGCGTGAAGAGTTTGAGGTGGTCGCAATTCGAACAGATGACAGCCTTGGTGAAACCAACCGACTCATCGCCGGGAGCCCAATGAAATGCAGGTTCCAGAACAATCTCTTCTTCTGGCTCGCATTGCGATTTGTAGAACCCCGCCGCAGGCTTGGGCTCGCGGAAGATATCCATCACGCCGTGATAGCAGATGCGATCACCCGATCCGAAGTTGTTGTGCGTGTTGTAATCGAAGGCGCACCAGCCAATTCCGCCAGCATATTGCGGATCGGATGCGATCTGATTATGAATGCGCGCGTGCCGCAACGTGTGCTCTCGCTGGCGCTCATCATCGTCTGTGGACTTGGTCGGGAAGGTGTGCCCCACAAATTCGGTATTCAAATAAAGCGGATGATTCGGCTTCCTCAACGGAAATCCGAAATCGTTCACGGTGAACACATCTTCCAGCAATTCTGATTTCTCGGAATTTCGGATACCTCCCGTCTGCCGCGTGTTATCCAGCACATGCGCGAGCGCATTGGTCCTCACATAGAAGTCGTGATCGTCTCTGGATTCATTGATGCGAACGCCCCACAGGATAATGGACGGATGATTCCAGTCGCGGCAAATCATGCGGCCCACATTATCGACCGCAACTTGCTTCCAGGTTTCGTCCCCAATATGCTGCCATCCGGGGATCTCTTCCAGTACAAGCAAACCAATCTCGTCACAGCAGTCGAGGAAGTGGCGCGACTGAGGATAATGCGATGTGCGCACGATATTGCAGTGCAGCATGTTGCGCAGTATCTTCGCATCCTGTCGTTGGACGCGGGCGGGCATGGCCTGACCTACGAAAGGAAAGGTCTGATGACGATCGAGACCGCGAAGCTTGATAATCTTGCCATTCAAAGAGAATCCCTGGGCGGTGAACATGGCTTCTCGAAAGCCAATGCGGCGTACGTCCTCGTCAATCACGCCGCCGGCGAGAAGCAGTCGAACATGCACCGTGTAGAGATGAGGCTTGTCAAGGTCCCAGAGCCTAATCTTGCCGAGTCGCGTGAGTGAGACAACGTGGCGCGTCGGATCGTTGCTGGTTTCAGTGCTGGAGTGTACCTGAGTGTGGCCCTGAGAGTCTGTAAATGAAGAATCGCTGGGGGAATTCCCAGTCACCCCGATGACATGCGTTCCCCTGGCGACAAGCAGATCGCCGTCCCGCAACTCCGCTTCAAGAGTCAGCTGGCCGTCGGACGCAACTGGTCCGGCAAGGAAGCAGGCTACATCCAGCGACGGATTTCCGCTCAACACATCCTTCGGTTGCGCGAAGATGTTATCGAGAAATGTCGGTGGAACAATGCGCAGGGCAACTTCACGATAGATACCGCCAAACGTGAGGTAGTCGATTTCGTCCCCAAAGGGAGGAATGTCCCCACGCTCTGTCGAATCCACCTGGACAACTAATATGTTTTCTCCTTCATGATGAAGGTGCTTTGTAAGCTCCAAGGAAAATGGAGTGAATCCACCCTTGTATTCACCAAGATATGCGCCGTTTATCCAAACGGTCGACGCGGTCATCGCCCCTTCAAAATCAACGAAGATGCGTTTGCCTTCCGAACCTGGCGGAACTCTGAAATGCCGGCGGTAGGTTGAAACGAATTCGTATTCCTTATCGTCGAAGTTATGCCACGGCAGCGAAATGTTTGTATGAGGAAAAATAACCCGCTCAAACTTCGAATCGTCAAAGTCGGGCAATTCAGCGCCCTGTACTTTAGCGGGACGATAACACCAGTTGCGGTTCATGGGCAGAATCGACCTGCCCTGCACTGCCTGCGCCTCAGCGCCGGCAAGCGCGGATGTTCCCGGCAAGGCAGCAGTAGCCAACAGGGTCCCGGTGGTCTTGAGAAAATCGCGCCTATCCAAACGATGGCTCCTTTTCGAACATCAGATCAAACAATACCTGTCTGCGGACGGTCTGTCCTTCCCGCAGTTAATCCCGGTCCACTGTGATTTCGTACCACGTGGTAACGGGATTACCGAGTTGTAACGTCCAGCGATCGCCGGACTTCGGCGCATCGATTCGTGGGCCCAGAGCCCTCCCGGCGCCGTCGATTGGTTGAAGATGAATGGATCGCGCGTTGCCCAATTGACGTAACGTCAAGCTCCCTTTCACTTGCTCGATCAAGGTCGGAGAGCCTCCCCAGTTCGTCACATCTGTACCTGCGACATTCCATTGCTGTCCGCTGTTTTCAACACGTCCGCCGGCAACCAGAAGCAGCCTGGAAGCCTTTGCAATTGGCTGCTGATCGAGCGAACTCAACACGATGCTGCAGAATTTATTGTCGACATCCGCTGTGAAATTCGTGACTGACTGTCCATTCGACTTCACGAAGCCGATCAGCGCCTGGCTGCGTGGAGAGTCGATTGTGACCAATCCGCCATTTTGCGCTGAATGAAACCAGGCGAGTTGCCCTGTATCGGAGCGTATCTGGTCTGGAATCGGCAATGCTCGAATAAGCTGTGTCGGCGGCCCAGCCAACGACGAGATCCGCACCTCGTGCTCCAATGGAAGATCAAGCGGGAAGCCTTGAGTAAAATACGGCCGGTCGCCTGGCGGAAGCAGCATGCTGTCAAGCACCTGCTTCTCCGTATAAGAGCGCTTCATGACGTTATTCGCATTCTCAATGTCCCCGCGAAGAAACATCAAGGCTCCCGCGGCAAGCTCCGGCATCTTTACTGGGTCAAGCGAGAGATCGAAGGGATCGCCGATGTAGGGTTTCCATGCCGGATCGGATTTCGGCTCGAACGTATACCAGAAGATACCGTCCCAGTCCTGCAGCGCGCCGTAACTGGCAAGGATAGGAATACCCTCCCCGTCATAGTCATTGGGGAAAGGATTCCCTACTTCACTCACCGTATAAGGCTTCCCGGCGATAGCGGAACGGGAGAGTTCGACAACCGTAGAATTGAATGGGTCGTTCACCATTGGAGATTTGCGAACATTCGTTTCAGGATGCTGCCAATAAGTGTGCCCATCGATGACATCCATCGCCGAGGTTGCCAGAAGAATCGGATAACCGCTCCCCGAGTGACTGTGGTCTGCAGTTGCGATTACCAAAGACTTCGATCCCAACGTGCCCTTCACATACCCTTCCATCTCCGCAAAGTAATCCCGTTGCGCATCATTGTAGAATTCTGCCTCTGCCAAAAACCGCTCAGGCGGAGCAGTAGCGCCAGGGTTTCTAAACCCGCCCAACAGTGGGACCAGCGCGTGATCTCCAGTCACTCCACTGAGGTTGCGCAATGCTGCGATCTCTGCCGAAGTCTTGTGCCCTGCTAGCCACTTGTTGTACATCTCCGTGAGTTCGTGTTCGTAGAACGGCGACGGCGCACGGAACCCGACATTCAGTGCATTTTCATTGTTGATTTCAACAATGGCAACCGCCGGATCTTCGCTGTACTTCAACCCGGTATAAGAATTCCGATGGCCCAGCAACTGCTGCGCATACTCCTTTTGCAACTCGATCATCCGCCGGTCGAAGAGAGAAGTTCCCTTTGCACCTTGCCGAATTACGTCGGCGTCTTCAACGCCGTCTCCCCCCTCGAATGGGCGGCCAACAAGCAGATTGAAGTCAACGTAGATTCCGCGCTTCTCGAGCTCGGCAACAAAAAGATCCTCTTTGTCTAACTGCATGGCATCGAGAGTCCGTGAGCCCTGAGCGTGACCGTCAATCAACCCGCGCGGTGCTTCAAGATCGAGAAACTGAAAGCGCACACAATTCACGCCAAAGCGGGCCAGTGTCGCAGCCAGAAAAGGCGCATCCTCCTTCGCAGGGATCTGTCGCGAGCCCATGCTCCAGTCCGTAAGATTGACTCCCCACAATCGAATGCGCTCGCCATCGCCCGCGGCAAGATGGCCATTCACAACCTTGATAAACCCATGCTTGCCAGCGGGAGCATCCAGAAGAAACGAGACATCCGCCGGCGACCTGGACAGCAATCCCGCTCGATGATCCATCACAAAGGGAACCATGCCGTCGTTGGACTGCGCCTGAATCCAGGGGTCGCACGCGATAGCGAGAAGCGCGAGTGCAAGAATTAAGCGAACCCTCATGCATTGTCCTCCATTTCTCACGCTGTGTGGTTCTGGTTGCGGACCCCATTCATTCTATGGATTCGAAATCCCGCAACTCATTCGTCGCTGCAAATATAGGCGCTTGCGGGCATTTGTGAATCCGACAAAAGTTGGATTCACAATGTGTGTGGCCGCTTTCGCAAGCCAGGCATCCACAGTGGCTCTAGAGGTGTACCAGACCGCGCTGCAACGCAGTCAGAACTGCCTGCGTGCGGTCCTCCACCTGCAACTGCATGAGGATGACACTCACGTGGCACTTCACCGTCGCCTCGGTAATGCCGAGATGCTGCGCAATCATCTTGTTGCTTTCGCCGCGTGCAAGTAACTGCAAGACCTCCCGCTCTCTCGAACTTAAGGCAGAATTCGGAGTGCGCGCCGCCAGGGCTGCAGATACCGGAGTGGGCAGAAAACGTCCGCCCGCGTAAACACGCCGCAAAGCGTCGACCAAAGCCTCATGCGGCATTCCTTTGATGATGTATGCGCTTGCGCCGGCCTCGAGCGCCTGGTAGATGTCTTCATCGCCTTCGTAGGTTGTGAGTACGACAAAGCAGGATTGCGGATGGCGGCTTCGAATCGTCCGGATCGCATCGACTCCGCTCATGCCGGGCAAGCGCAAATCCATCAGGGTGATGTCCGGCTTGTGCTCCTCAAATTGTTTGATGGCCTCTTCGCCGGTTCCGGCCTGACCCACTGTGACCATATCCGCGCGGGCGTTGACGATTGCAGCAATTCCGACGCGCATGATCGGGTGATCGTCCACCACAAGCACTTTGATCTTCGACCCATTCTCCATGGTTATGCCCCCTGCATCACGTTCTGCGGAGCCGAGACCCTTCGTGGAATCTGAATCCGCAGATGCGTGCCTTTCCCGAGTGTACTCTCCAGTTGAAATCTTCCGCCCACTGCTTGAACGCGCTCTTTCATGCCCACCAAACCATAGTGAAGCGACTGTGTTGGCTGAATGATCGCCGGGTCAAATCCCACTCCGTTGTCCTGCACTTCCAGCGTCAGTCCGCTCCTGGCAAAGCTCACTTTGAGTTCAATCTGTCCCGGCTTGCCGTGCAGCACCGCGTTGTACAGCGCCTCGCGCGCAATCATCAATAACTCGTGCGTTGCAAATTGATTTAGCACAAACGGCTTTCCTGTCAATTCAAACGCAACAGGAATGCCAGACTCCTTCGCTATCTGCTCAGCCATCCGGTGCAAGGCCGACCCGAACACGTTCTCTGATGGCTTCTGCTGGCGCAGATTCCAGACTGTCTGCCTGGCTTCGTCGATTGTGGTGCGCACCTGCGTGCGCGCGTGATCAAGCAAATCCTGCGTCAATCGCTCTTCGGGCCGATTCAGGCTTGACAGCGCCTCAAGAAGCGCGGAGACGCTGGCGCATCCCTGTATTACCGTGTCGTGCATCTCGCGCGCCAACCGGGTCCTCTCATCGAGCACGGCCTCAAAGCGCATGCTGATTTGCCACAGGCGGAATCGATAAATTGCGACGATCGCAGCAACAACCAGAACTACGCAACAGCCTACGAACCAGATCGTCTGATAGAAGCGGGGCTCTTGAACAATTGTGAGGGATGCATTCGAAACAGCTTGCGGATTGTTGACCTCAAGCGCTGCGACCCTGAACGTGTATCTCCCGACTGGAAGGTTCGTATACGAAGCCACTCGTCTTGAGCCGGCATCGGTCCACTGCTTGTCGAAGCCCTCTAGGATGTAGCGAAAGCGAATGCCGTCCTGCGAGTGGAGAACGATTGGGGCATAGGAAATCTCAAGCCGGCCGCTGCCGGGCGCCATCACGATGGATGCATTGGGCGCAATGCTGCGCCCATCCACAAGGACCTCCTGGATCGTCACCGGATGCAGTGGGGATGCGGACGCGACATCGCGCAAAATGTGAATCGGTCCCTTGTTGCTCGGGAACCAGGCATCGCCCTGTGCGTCAAGACAACCGGAGGACTGTCGGCCACCGTAGATCTGCGTCGGCTCAACTTCATCTGAGATTCCATAGAGCGTGAGAGAAAGATGCTGCGCCGGATTCTCTGCTGCTTGATCGAGTTCCTGGCGATTGAGCAGCGAGATGCCGTTGGGCCCGCTCATCCAAAAGCTGCCCTGCCGGTCCTCGACTATCTGATAGATGCTGTTGCTTGCCAAGCCCTGCTCGGTGGTGTAGTGCGTTAGTTGATTCTGCTTCCATCGGAAGAGCCCATCGTTTCTGGTGCCGAACCACAGCCCTCCGTCGCTGTCTTCATGGATGGCCCACACTTTCTCCTCGCTGAGCGCACCGGTTACCGCATCATGAACAAACTTTCCCCCATGCAGATGATTCAAGCCGCGGTCGGTCCCAATCCAAATGTCACCGTTCCGGTCCTCCAGCAAAGCGCGCGTGCTGAAGTAGGACAGCCCATCGTGCATCTGATAGTTCGTCAGCCCATGCAACGTCCAGCGGCTCACGCCTTCGTCGGTCGCAATCCACATGCTTCCGTCGCGGCCTTCAAGGAGCGCGCGTACAAAGTTATTGACCAACCCATCCTTCACGGTCAATCGCAGAATGCGATTGCCATCGACGCGGACAACTCCATCGCCGTCCGTTCCCACCCACAGCGCGCCGCTTCGGTCGCGATAAACGTTGCGCACCGGAATATGGCCGACGCCTGGAATTGCGTAGGCCTCGGCAACGCCATCACGCAACCGAAAGACATCTGTCGAAACAACCCAAATGGTTCCATCGCGATCCAGGTAAATCGTCCCGAAGTCCGAATCCTCCGCGTGAGGCAGCGGCACAATCCTCACCGGTGTCCTGGTCAGACGCAGCACGCCCGCCTGGGTTCCGATCCACAGGTTCCTCTCGTCGTCCTCAAAGATGTTGAGAACCGTGTTGCTCGGCAGCGAATCCGGAGCGGTCATCGCCGTGAACTGGCCGCCCGCGGTGAACCGAATTCCCTGCCCGATCATTCCAATCCAGATTGTTCCATCCGAGGTCTGGCGCAGCACACGCACCGTACCTTTTATGCCCTCCACGCGCTCAAATTGAGCGGAACCCGGACGAATTCGGTTCAGCCCAGAGACCGTGCCGACCCAGACGGTACGATCCGATGTCTCCAGGATCGACTTCACACGGTTCTGACTTGCGCTGCCTTCCAGATGAAATTCATGTATTGAACCTGCGCTGAGCTTCAACAGCCTGGAGCCTCCCACCCACAAGCTTCCTTCGCTGTCCTCGGCGATCGCGTGAACCGCAATGGACGGTACTCCATCCACGCCATCCACACGGACAAATCGGCCTCCCGAGAAACGCAGAAGTCCGTTATCCGTTCCAACCCAGATGGTCCCATTGCGATCTTCATGCAGTGCGCGCACAAACCCGTCACTCAGGCCTTCTCGCATGCCATAGGCGCGGAATTTTCCGGATTGGTACCGCACCAGTCCGCCGCCTTCGGTGCCGATCCAAAGACTGCCGTCACGCGAAGTCATCAGCGCGAAGACGCTGTTTTCTTTGATCTCTGGCGTATTCTCGTGATCGAAGACCGTGAACCGGGCGCCATCGAACCGCATCAGGCCGCCGGTCGTTCCGATCCAAAGATAGTGGTCGGGAGTCTGTGCGAAGGACTGCACGGTCTGTTCCGGAAGCCCGTCCTGGGTCTGCCAGAGCTTCCGCGTGAAACCTGCAGGCGTTGCCGCATCGGCCGCGACCGATGCTATCCAAAGAAGCAGCACCAAGCATCCTGCGCGATGAGATGCGCGGCGAACAGATCGCATTCGAGAATGTCTTTGCAATCTATCCTGCGCCTCAAGCATTGCTGTTCACACCTGGGTCTCTACTCATGCGGCAATCACTGCTTCTGGTCAACTGCCCCTTCGTCCTGCGCTTCTGTTCTGCGATTCATCTGCCGGTAGAGCTGAGCAATGCGATCCTTCGTTGCGCGTAAATTCTGGTAGAGTTTGATTTCTTTCTGTTCCTCTTCGGTCAAGCCGAGCGCATGACAAACACGCGCGAGCCGGTAATGCGCGTTACCGTTCATGGGGTCTGCCTGCACTGCCGATTGCAGAAGCTGCAATGCATCCTTCAGCTTGTTCTGATCCACCAGGAGCCCAGCCAACCCAAGTTGTGCGTCCACGTCATTCGGGTTCAACTCATACGCGCGCTTGTAACGCGCATACGCCTCGTCGTTCCTGCTTCGCAAGAGGGCGATACGGCCGAATGCACATTCCACCTTTGCGTTGTCGCCTTCTGCCTTGACAGCCGCTTCAAGCTCCGCCTGCGCCGCCGCCTGCGCCGTGGCGTCATTCGACGATTCAAGAATCGACTCGGCAAGCTCAAAGTGCATGCCCGGCAAGCGGGGATCAATCGCGATGGCCTTGCGGTAATGCTCAATCGCCCCCTTCAAATCGCCTGCATTGATCAATTGCTCCGCAATCAACTGCTGCATCCGCGCCGAATCGGGAGCCAGAAGCGCCAATTTGTTCATCGTATTATCTGCCAGTTCGGAATAAATCCGCTGCGCAAAGAACAACAAGTCGACATTGTCGGGATTCGATTCCACAAGCGAATGAACAACCGGCAGCGTGTGGTCCAGGTCGCCCTGCTGAAAGTAAAGGTCGGCGAGTTCCACACCCACCTGCGTGCGCAGCTTCGCGTCCTTCAGATCGGCAAACGCCTTCTCGAGGTCCTGTTCCGCCGACACGTTTCCCGTGCGTTTTTCGCAAATCGCGACCAGCGCCTGTGCCTTGGTAAGTGTCGGCGCCACACGCAGTGCGCTGTGAAACTCCTGCTCGGCACCGGCGCAGTCGCCGTGGGAGAATGCAATCACTCCAAGATTTGCATGTGCTTCAACGTTATCCGGATCGAGCTTGAGTGCGGCACGGAATTGTTCTATGGCAAGTGGCTGATTCTTGGCTTTCAGCGCCGCCTGTCCGCGCTCAAGAACCGCCGCAAGCTCAGCGTTTGAGGGCGCGGTTTGGGCGCGCAGCGATAGGAAGAGCAACGCGAATGCGCAGAAGATCAGAGGAGCGAGTTGTTTCGATCCGAAGCGCATTCCGTGGGCCTGTCTAGCAGATTGTATGCCATCGCGGCAGTGGAAAGAGAGGCGACTGAACGCGAAACCGGGATTCGAATCCGCGTCTGTTTCGACGCGCTCGAATCCCGGTTTCGCGTTCTCAAGGGAACAACTAGAAGGTCAGACGCCCTCCCAATTGCATGGACCGGGCTCCGTTCGCTGCCGTGATGACGCCGCCTCCCACCACCCCCGTTCCCGTGGCGTTGCTTGGATTATTGAAGTTGGGATGGTTGAATGCATTGAAGGAGTCTGCCCGAATTTCGAAGTTCACTCCTTCAAGCAATTTGAAGGATTTACCCACACTCAGATCCAGGTCCCGCCAGTTCGGCCCGATGAGCGTGTTCCGATGCTCGTTGCCAAACGATCCAGCAGATGGCGTGACAAATGCAGCCGGGTTGAACCACTCATTGACCGACGGATTGGAAACCGCCGCGCTTGCCACTTGATTGGGCAGCCAAGAGAACCCGCAGCTGCATTGGTTGGCGCCTGACCCGCTCAGATCCTGGCCGTTATCCGAGGTCGTCGCAGTGAAAGGAAGTCCGCTGTGAACCTGGAACACTCCAGTGATTCGCCAGCCGCCGAGAGCCTCGTCCGCGACCCCATGCAAGGCATAAGCCTTCCCTGCACCAAACGGAAGTTCATAGGTTGCCGAGCCGGTAATCGAGTTTTTTGTATCCAGCGTGGACAAACCGTAGTTGGCCGGCACACTGAATGCATTCTGCCACAGATCCACACCAGTATCGTTGCCCGAGCCTGTTCCCGTATCCATGGTTTTGGACCAGGTGTAGTTGAACACAAAGTTTAATCCATGCGAGGTGCGCTTCTGCACCCTGAGCTGCAACGCGTTGTACTTCGAATAGCCGTCGTACAACGAGCCGTCGATCGAGCAGAAAAGCGGATACGCAGTGGGAGTGACGTAGCTGTTGTAGCAGTTTGTATATTGCGTCATTCCACTCACCGGAACCGCATTGATGTCGCGCGAGAATCCCAGATGAGTGCCCTTGGTAAAGACGTAGCTTGCATCCAGCAGCGTCTGGAACTGGAACTCATGCTGCACGGACAGAAGCGTCTCCTGATAGTACGTAACAGGCCGCTTGATAGGAAAATACGGCACATTGTCGTAGTTATATTCAGAGTCGGTGAGGTCCGAGAGTTTCGGATACGCAACAGCCCCCGCGCCAGGTCCATCCTTGAGCAGGAACGCCGCCGAAGAACCGTAGCCCTGCGAGCCGTGTGGATTGAGTCCGAGCCCGTATGCGGCGGAGTAAGGATCGGTGGACCATGGCGCATCAGAAATGCCATAGCTGGCGCGGAAGGACCATTTCTGTATCGGCGACCAGGCAATTCCAACCCGTGGAACCCACTCGTTCGCTCCGCTCTGAATCGTATTCCGTCCGCCCTGCCCGCCATAGGTCATGGCGCCCATCGCTCCTGCTGGTGCGTATTGCCCGGTGTTGGCGACGGTAGGACTGAAGGTGCCCCAGAGATTATGGACCTCGCCCCACCCGCCTTGATATTGATAGCGAAAGCCCACATTTACCGTAAGATGCGGAAGCACCTTGTAATCGTCTTGAACGAATGCACCCAGGTTCCACATTCTTGCGCCGGTCTCAACGTAGTCATATACATACCAGCCGTACACTTCGCCAAGCAGAAAATCGGCATACGGCACGCCGCTCGATACGCCATCGAACACAAAGTTGCCGGAACTGACATCGCCCCAGCTCGTGTAGTTCTGATAACTCTTGTCGAACTCGCCGCCCATCTTGATCGTGTGCTTGCCTTTGATCAGAGTGAAGACATCCGATTCAACAAGAGCCCCGTCAGCAAGATTGGCGTGCACGCCGCCATTGATGCCGATCCCGCCAATGCCGCCGCCATTGTCGACGGTGACGCCAGGGAAGATGTCCGCCGGCGCATCATTGCCGTAGGAGGGCTCAAGTCCAATGGTTGTTGGATAGCCCTTGCCCAAGGTAGGTGGAATGTACTTATCCACTTCTCGGACGCCACCGATGCGCGCCTCGTTGACCATCGTCGGACTGATAGTCCAGGTATCCGTCACCTGTCCGTCCTCGTTGTAGTTGTTGCCGTAGGTACAATCGAAGCCCAGCGAGCAGAACGCGTCGACGTTGTAGGTTAACGGACCGATTGGAAAGTCCAGGTAGGATGCGGAGATGCGATGCTTCTCGGTAGGCGTGTAATCCACTTTGCCCACATACCACGATGATGTGGTCGGTGTGGTTTGGATGACACGATAATTGTTCAGATAGGGGTTGGCCCCAACCAGATTGGGCGCAGGAAAGTACTTCTGAATGGCCAATGCAACCGGATCCAGCGTGGATGTGATGCAATTGTTGGTATAAGGAGTGCCGGTGCTTGGATCTTTGACCGCGTTTGGGAAACAGCCCTGGTCCATATTGGTTGTCCCGTTTGCACCCTGCGTCGGAACAGTCGTCGTGTAGACGCCGGAAGATGTGTTCGGATTCCTTTGGTAATTGAAAAAGAAGAACAGCTTGTCCCGGACGATCGGACCACCGATGCTGCCGCCGAATTCATTCCAGTGCAACGGAGCAATCGGCGTAGGAGCGGGGTCAAAGTAATTACGAGCGTTGTAGTCGTTGTTCTGATTGAACTCAAATAGCGAACCATGAAACTTGTTGGTGCCGCTCTTGATGATGGCATTGAAGGCAGCAACACCGTTGCCGTATTGTGCACCAAAATTACTCGTCTGCACGTTCACTTCGGCGATCGCATCAACGGGCGGATAATTGTCGCTCGCATTGGCATCGCGCGGCTCCTGTGCAACAGAGCCCTCCAAAAGAAAGCTGCCTGAATATGCCTGCGTTCCATTGATCCCGATTCCCTGGCCCGATGCGTCCTGGCTGCCGCCGCCGTTCACGCCGGGCAGCTCGTTGGTCAGTTCGTTGTACCAGACACCGCCAACGATAGGAGCGTCCTGCACCGCCTTGGTATCAAAATCCACGTGCTGCGCCGAGTCTTCAGTCTGCAGCAAGGGCACGTCGGAGGTCACAACGATCTGTTGCGACGCTGTTCCAACCTGCAGCGCCGCATCTACGGCAACGGTCGCCAGTTGCAGCGTGATGCCTTTGCGCACCTCATCCCGAAAGCCCGCCGCGCTGAAGGTAATCGTGTATTCGCCAGGCTGCACCGAAGGCGCATCAAAAATGCCAACGCCATTCGTGACCGTAACTGTTTTCACGCCCGTCTGGAGGTTCAAGATGGTAACCTTTGCTCCTGGAATCACGGCGTTCGATGAATCGGTCACCGTGCCTTTGATCTCTCCCGAGTTCGCATTTTGCCCAAACGCGCCGAACGCCGTAGACATCACAAGGATCATCAAGAGTATCGTGATCCGTTTTAGAAATGTATTCGTTTTCACTCTCAGGCCCCTCCGAAAAAGAAATTCAATTCGGGGACGACTCTATACTTCGAACAAGAAAATAGACATCCGACGAAAGTCGGATTAGCGTTTCTTTTTTGCAACTCGCTGTAAATGAAGGTGCTTGTGTCACTTTTACGCTCTCTATTCCCTCCCTTTTCACTTGGTGCTTGCGATCGACGGAACCGCCGTAAGATGGCCCGCGCCAATCGTCCCAACCTTTGCATGATCCGCGAGACGTACTCGATCCATCGGTAAATCCGTCTTTAGTCGGATGCCAGTGCTCTGCCCTCTCTGTATGCTCACGGATGCATATGGATGCGCCTTTCGCTCGCTTTGTTCGTTTCGTACTCGATTGCGATTGCAGAGGCGGCAATCACCGGGACGATTGGATTCCACAATGAAGAGTTTCAGCACAGGCAACTGCACGCGCAACACACGCTTCTCGAAGACGGCACACCGAACCGTTTTGGCGCTCCTCTTCATCGGACTCCTGCTTCCCAGCGGTTCCCGAGCTCAGCAGCCAACCGAGCCCGCGAACATCAATCCCATTGATGGTGAAACATACTACTTCATCAATCAGCTTTCGGGTTTGCAGATGGACCTCGACAACGGCTCAACCGCCGCCGGCGCATCCATTCTGATCGAGAGCCACAGGTTCACAAGCCTGAGCCAGCGGTGGGCCCTGACTCACCTGCCTTCGGGCTCCTGGGCAATCAGCAATCTCTCCAACGGCCTTTGCCTTGACAGCGCGACAAGCAGTGGCGCGACAACCACGGTGCAGAATCCGTGCGCGCCGGCAACCACAACACAACAGTGGTCGTTGACCGCATCCAGCAACGGCTACTGCACGCTCACGAATACAGGAACGGGCCTGGTTCTCGATGTCTCCGGTGGTTCGTCGTCTGCCGGAGCGGCGTTAAATCAAACAGCTTCGTCCGCTTCTCCCACGCAGAGCCAGCAGTGGCTGCTGCGGGCGGCATTCTTCCGCGGAATCGACAGCGCGCTTCTGGAAAAGCAAGAAGCGGATCGCCTCGCGGCAAACCTTCCCTGGTGGCAGGACGCCGGCCAGGCGCAGGACGTGCTGCAGATTCTGAAGAATCACGGCGTAAACCTGATTCGCATTCGACCAACCTCTGCGCCGCCCTATCAGACCTACACCCTCTCATCTCCAACATCGGCTCTGCCCGCCACATGCTCGGCCAACGGCTGCTACGCAGAGACAGATAGTGCCGATCTCGATCTCGCCAAGCGCGCCAAACAACTCGGTATGTCTGTTGAGCTGACGCTCTTCTTTGACGGCGGATCGTCGCAAGCGACGCCGGGCGTGTGGTCGGGATACTCGCTCACGCAGGCGCAAACCGCAGTCTATGCCTACGTCAAGGCTGAAGTGGAGGCCTACCGTTCAGCGGGCGTTTTGCCGGATATGGTCACCATCGGCAACGAGGTGGATACCGGATTCTTCGGTTCTCTCGCTTCTCCAACCGGCAGCAATTTCGGCCCATTCGCGGCGCTGCAGACCCAGGGAATGCAGGCTGTGCTCGACGCAGCATCCGACACCACAATTGGCCCAGCAATTCCCGCTCCGCTGCGCTGCATTCACATCACCCCAGCCTGGGACTTGACCAGCTTCTTTACTCTCGCCAACAGCAACAATATCCCCTACGATGCTCTCTGCCAGAGTTACTATCCCTTCTACCACGGTCCGCTGACTGCTGCGCAAGCAACGGCCTCCAACCCAAACAATCAACCGGTAGAACAAACCGTGCTGACCAAGGCAGCTAACACCATCGGCAAACCAATTTTTCTAATCGAAGTTGGAGAACACTACGAGAACGGCTTCGATTCAATCGATCCTTGGTATCCAGCAACGGTTGCTGGGCAGCGCCAGTTTCTCATTGATGTGGACGATGCGCTGAAAGGCTTGCCCAACAATCTCGGGATGGGCATGGATTACTGGGATGCTGCTGGCGTGAACACGGCAGCAGCGGGTGGCGGCTACACCAACGGAGACGGCGTCCCCAACGCCACTTACTCTTGGAATGGCATGACGATCTTTGACAATGCCGACACCACGGGAAGTTCCCTCTCAACGGCCGCCAACTACTCCGCGATGCTGGAGAGCGCCGACGCCCTTGGAGGCAAGATTGACTCGACGCTGGCCTACAAGCTTATGAACGTTTCCAGCGGAAGTATCCTTGAGACCTCCGGCGCCGCAACGCAATCGGGCACGCCGTTGGATACCGCAACAAGCAATGGAAGCGCCACCCTGGCGCAGCAGTGGTCCATTACCAGCAGCGGAGACGGCACCCTTCAGATCGCCAACCTCGGCGCGGCGCAAGGATCGGTTGCTCAGGTTCTCGACAATGATGGATCCAGCACTTCCGGCGGCGCTGTTGCATTGAACGCGGCAGCATCGGGAACTGCATCGCAGGAATGGAACCTGTTGACTGCCGGCAATGGGTCCTACACCATCGTCAACAAGCTCAGCGGCCTGGTGCTTGCTGTTTCCGGAACCGGCGCTGGCACGATCCAACAGCAAAGCCCCTCCAGCACCAGCCTCGATTGGATCACACCTGTCAATCAAACGCAGCTATGGAAAGTGATCCCCGTGCATATCACCGCGGCCGCTCCTGTCTCCGCAGCCACGTCGACTGCGTTGACTGCTTCGAGTGCGACGATCAACCCCGGACAGAGCGTAACCCTCACCGCGACGGTCACCTCCACGGCAGGCACGCCAACCGGCACTGTGACCTTCCTCAATGGATCCGCTCAGTTGGGCACAGGCACACTCAATGCAAGCGGCGTCGCAACCTACAGCGGAACGCTTTCGCCAGGCGTCAACTCGCTCTCGGCGGACTACGCAGGCACAACCGCATTTGCAGCCTCCAACTCCGCGACAGTGACAGTTTCCGAACCTGATTATTCGCTCGCTTCGAATCTGACAACTCTCACGGTAACTCCGGGTAACAGCGGCAGCGTCTCGCTCACCGTCACACCGGTTGGTAGTTACAACGGCACTGTGGCGATGAGTTGTTCCACGACACTCGCAGGCGTAACATGCAGCTTCACTCCTGCGAGCTACACACTCGATGGATCGAATACCGCGATGAATGGAACTGTTTCCATCGCCGCTTCTTCTTCCGCGGCTCTTGTCTATCCGCTGTTCAATCGGGACAGGAGCGGTGTCATGGAAGCGAGCGTCCTCTGGTTGCCAGGCATGGCCGCAATCCTGTTGGTTGTCTTTGATCGACAGCGCCTGCTGCGCAATCCTCGCGCAAGGCAGCTCTTTCTGCTCCTCGCATTCCTTGCTGCAGGGGCCAGCCTCTCCGCATGCGGTGGAGCTGGCAGCGGCGGGGGCGGTGGAAACCCGCCTCCCGTGACGGGCACCGTGACCATCACGGCTGCGGGGTCATCCGGAGGCGTATCGCAGTCCGCGCAGTTAAGTGTCACCGTTGAATGAGCTTCACATTCGTGCGTGCCAATCCGACTTCGGGCGGATTTGTTTTGTCCAAAGCGGCGCTATGATACCCAATACTTGCTTCGGTGCGGACTTGCCGGGGAAGAGGAATTACCATGCCGTTGTATCGTCCGTCTCAGAAGCCGCATGCGTCCGTTCCTGCACGAACTGCTGGGCAGCAATCCGACCCGTCTTCCCACAGCATCGAGGAGTTGCCGATTCGCGTTGTCATTGCAATGGCGGCAGAGCTTGAACGAATGGGCTGGGGCATCATCGTGAGCAACCAGTCCGACATGCGATTGATTGCGCAAGCTGCATCGTGCAGTGAGGTGCTCAAATTACTGAAGGCGCAGCGCGCGGATGTCACGCTGATTGACGAGGCTATGCTCGGCCCGCACCAATGCAAAGACCTGCGAGAGTACTCAAGACAACCGCGGTCGAGCCGTTTCATTCTCGTCGCGCCTCACGAAAAGGATTACTCCCTGGAGCAGTCCCCGTACGCCTTTACGCATGCTTACCTGCTAAAAGGTGTTTCGGCAACAGAGCTCCTCAGCACCATTCGCGCAACAGCCGGCGCTGACCACCCATAAGAGACCGGACCTCTGCTTCCCAGAGATCGGTTCCCTTTCCCAATGACGCGCTTATTGCTTGGTGAGACCGACGCGACGCATCAGGTCATCGAAGCGCGGGTCGGAACGCAGTGGGTCGAGACAGGGATCGATCTTGAGATAGACAAGCCCCACGTCATGCGCCTTGTACGCATCCTCAAGCCACTTGAAGGCTTCCTGCTTGTCGCCGAGGCCAGTGTAGATCAGCGCGATTTCGTATCTTCCCACGCCATCTCTTCGCACATACTCTTCAAGCCGCGCAATCGTCTTGCGCGCTGCGCTCACCTGCCCCGCGCGCGCGTATGCATTTCCCAGATGACCAAGAGAATCCGCGCCATCGCCAGACTTCAGAAACTCGCTGATAGATTCCGCGTACATTCCCTTTTCGGCGTAAACATCCCCCAGAAGAAAACTCCAATCGGGTGGATTGATGTCCAGCGCACGCACTCTACGGATCAGCGAGAGCGCCTGGTCGTACTGGCGAGAGAAGTAGTAGATGAATCCCTCAAAGTGGAAAGAGCGTCCGGAGACCGGATCGAGATCGACGCCACGCTCCACTTCAGCAAGTGCCTCGCGCAGTTGACCGGTTCGCACCAGGTAGAACGCATACTTCTGGTGGATCGGCGCTGAATTCGGATTGAGCGCGAGTGCGCGATGAAACTCCGTCGCCGCCGTGGGCCAATCCCAATCCAGTGTCATTGCGGTATTGGCCAGCTCGGCATGGGCCTCGGGTAGCGAATCATCCAACTCAATAGCCCGGGTCGCTTCCGTCTTCTGCTTTGAGAACGCATCGTTATAAGGCATCCTGCCCGACTCGCCCATGCGGCCGTAGCAGGCGGCCAGGGCAGCATGCGCCTGCGCATAGTTCTGATTCTTGTCGAGCGCCTGATCAAAATACTCGATTGCGCTCTTGCAATCGTCCGCGTCGAGTTGAAGCATTCCGTGAAGATAGAGTTCCTGGGCTTCGGGATCAATCGGACGCCTTCGCGCCAGCCGCGCCTGCTCCTGCGGCGTCACGTTGATGCTGATCTCGTCGGCGATGGCCTGCGCCACTTCTCCCTGCAACACGAGCACACTCGTCATGTCGCGTACATAGGTATGAGCCCAGATGGGACGGTCGCCCCGTGCATCAATCAGCTGGGCGCTGATGCGAACCTGGTTGCCCTCCCGCAGCACGCCGCCCTCCACTACACCGTCCACTGAGAGCTCATGGGCAATCTGCGGCAGTTGCTTTTTGGTGCCCTTGTAGCTCATGGAGGATGTCAGGGAAATGACGCGCAGCGTGGACACCTGGCCCATGTCGTTGATCAGCTCTTCCGTCATTCCGTCCGCGAAGTACTCTTGCGCAGGGTCGCCCGAGAGGTTCTTGAGCGGCAGGATAGCGATGGAGCGAATCTCGCTCTTTGAATTGGAGTCCGCTACCCAGCGCTTCACGCCGAAGTACCCGGCAGTGGCCAGAACCGCAAATCCAACCAGAACAGCGGCCAGCACGCGCGGCTTGCGAACCCAACGCTTCCGGGCAGGCGGCGCGGTCTTTGCCTTCGCAGCCGTCTTCTCTCCGCTCTGGCCTTCACTCAGCCCGGTAACGCCAGCGGCAACCGGCTCAATGCCGCTCGCCGCAGCCTGGGGCATATCAACTGAATGGCCGAGCTCGAAGCAGAACCGCGGCACATACGATCCGCTGGGAAGTTCAATCCGGAGTGGCGGCTTTTCCTTTGATTCCGTGTAGAACTGTGCCAGCTTCTTGCGAACTTCAGTGGCTTTCACCCGGACCACCGAGTCGCTGCCTGTGTCATAGCCCACCGGCCGCCCAAACATCTCTGCGCCGATCATCCGCTCGCGCAGGCTATCGAATTCTCCGTGCAAAGCGTGGCCCACAATGAGCCGAAGAAAGTCCTGCGTCCGCTTGCTGCCCGCGAACACGTGGCTGGCAAGTACCGCGTTCAGGTGATGATGCACCAGATCGATCTGTTCCGGGCTGAGTACCTCCGGCTCCCGGGATGGATCTGCTGTCAACATATCGCACTCACAATCCTTTTGACTCACAACTATACCATCCACCGTTTTCTGCGGCGGATGGCGCCAACAAACGGGGTCCGCGAGACATGAAACACCGCCCTACCCAACCGTCATAAAACTATGAATAACAAAGACATAACCCGAACAAACGTCCCAGCAAGCCGTTAATAGCGTTGCCAGTCGTCTTGAACGGGTGTTTGAATCGCGGTGCTCTGGAAGAGGGTTGAATTTGAAGAACGAACGGGGAAACGCTTACCGGCCTGCAAGATTCGATTTTCTCGTCACTTCAGCCGAATTGTTAAGCAGACGTTTTCTGATGCAACCAGTGGGCAAGTTTCACGGCAATATCGGGGAACAGAATCAAAAGCCAAGCCGGGAAGCATTCGACCACCCGAAATGATGACAACGCAAGCATGCTGCGGAGCAACAACCCTGAACAAACCGGAACGATATACTTCGTTCCGGCGAGTTTTCAGGAGGTTTATGAACAGACGGCTTCGCATCGAGCGTTTCGCTTGTTTCTTGTTTCTCGGTCTTTCGGCAACGGCACAACCGGCAGCAAACGATGCTGTCCGGCAGGCGATGCAGCAGGGGGCTGCGGCAATGACTTCAGGACAGTTTGACCAGGCGATCGAAGCGTATGCCGACGTGACGCACCTGCAGCCGGCTTTCGCCGAGGGTTTCTTCAACCTTGGCCTGGCCCAGGAGCAGGCGGGTCATCTCGACGAAGCGCGAACCGCCCTCGAACAGGCGGTCCATCTGAAGCCGTCAATGCGCGGCGCGCACCTCTTCCTCGGAACGATTGCGTACAAGCGGGATCTTTACAAGCAAGCCGAGGACGACTTCCTGGCCGAGACCCGCATCGATCCGCGCAGCGCCAAGGCCTTTATGTGGCTGGGCGTCTCCCGGCTCGCCGAGGAACGCCCTCAGGCGGCGATTGCCCCGCTCGACAGGGCCCATGATCTCGACCCCGCCGACGTGGACACTCTCTACCATCGAGGCCGCGCCTACTTCCTGGTAGCGAAAGATTCTTACGCGGCAATGTTCAAAGCCAACCCGGATTCCTTCCGTGTGCACCAGGTGCTGGCCGAGTCCGCAGCCGAAGCGTATCGCGCTGATGAAGCGATTGCCCAGTACAAGACAGCCATCGAGTTGGCGCCGAAGCAGTCTGGCCTGCATGAGAGCCTCGGCGATCAATATTGGACTTCAGGAAACTTGGACAGGGCCGCCGACGCATACAAAGCCGAGCTGGAAATTGATCCCACCGACACCATGGCGAAATTCAAGTTGGGCAGCCTTTACGTGGTGCATGCCAACTCCGCTGAAGGGGTCCCGTTGCTGCGCCAGGCTCTCCAGGAAGATCCCACCCTCCGCGACGCGCACTACTACCTCGGAGACGGATTGCTTGACCTCGATCGGAATGCGGAAGCGGCACATGAGTATGAGTTGGCCATCGCTCCCGACCCCACCGACGATCGCGCCATGACCTCTTTTTACCGGTTGTCGCAGGCTTACAGAAAGCTGCACAAAATGGACGATGCCCGCGAGGCATTGGCCAATTATCAGAGGCTCAAAGCCCAAACCCAGGCGCGGCAGGATTCACGGCGCGCGCAGATAGTCCGGAAGAGATCTCAGCTTCCGGTCGACGATCCGGACAAATTGCCGGACTCCGTCGAGAACTGAACCTGGCGGCACGGCGAGTGAAATCTTGCTCGACCGTTTTCTTGCAATGCAGATGCTTTCGGCGGATTTAGACGATGGATCGATAGCACAGACACGAAGCGTACGGATTCACCATTGCGGTTAAACGTTTGCTCAGGAGGCAGACTATGAAGCATCTTCTTACACAAACTCCTTCAAGTGAAAGGAGTCCTCTGGCCAGGATTGCAACCTGGAGATCCCTGGCAGTTTGGATAGCGTTCGCTGCCCTGCTGCTTGGCGCAGGATTGCCCGCACGCGCCCAGCTTGACACTGGCTCCATCAGTGGCGTGGTCACCGACCCGGCAGGAAAGCTTGTGCAGGGTGCGCAAGTGACGGCCCGCGAAGCCGCCACCGGCACTTCCTATTCCACTGTCACTTCCACCACCGGCTACTACCAGTTCCCCTCGGTCCGCACCGGAACGTACGAGGTGAAGGTCGGTGTAACCGGATTCAAGAATGCGGTCTATAGCAGCATTGTTGTCGCGGTCGGGTCAAGCATCACGCAAGACATCGCTCTGTTCGTCGGCTCAGCCAATGAAGTGGTCAGCGTCCTGGGCGGCACCGTCTCTCTCGAGAAGGAAACCTCGGAGATCGACGCAACCATCGCGCCCGAGCAGGTTGCGGATCTTCCGCTCTCTGTAGGCGGCAACCTCCGTTCCCTTTCTACGCTGGAGTTTCTCGTTCCCGGCACTGTCGGCCCCGGCACGTCCTCGGGTGGTTCCGGTTTCCAGATGACCAAGATCAACGGCGGCCAGGAAGAGGGCACCGACTACCTGGTAGACGGCATCACCACCAACCGCATGGAAAACGGTTCCGGCTCCTTCGACATCGTTGCGCCTTCCATCGAAGCGGTCAACGAATTCCACATCAGCCTTTCGGGCCTGCCCGCGGAACTCGGCAGAACCACAGGCGGCCTCGCCAACTTCAACACCAAGGGCGGCGGCAACAGCTATCACGGCGCGCTGTTCGACATCTACAAGAACTCCGCGCTCGACGCCAACAACTGGTTCAACAACGGCTACCTTGCTGAAACCCCCGGCACCGACGTGGCCACGCGCAATGCTCTGCAGCGTCCACCGGACACCAAGAACGACTTTGGCGGCAGCCTGGGTGGTCCCATCACCATCCCGCATCTCTACGACGGCAAAAACAAGAGCTTCTTTTTCTTTGGATGGGAGCAGTTGCGCTACTCCACCGGTGCTGCGGTCACCAGTCTCATTCCGACCCCAGCCGAGCTCGGCAGCAACGGCTCGACCTTCGACTTCTCGTCCTTCTTAGGCGGACAGATTCTCGGGGCCTCAGACGCTTGCAATACAACCCTCTACTACGGCGAAATCTTCGATCCGAACTTCGAAGCCAACACCTGCCGCAACACCCCGTTTCCGAATAACCAGATTCCCATCAGCCGCGAAAGTGCGGTGGCTAAGGCGGTTCTAAACTACATGCCGACTCCGAATCTGAGCGGCGGCGGCACCAACAATTACGTCTTGGACAGCCACGACACGCTTGCGCAGACAGTCTACAGCTTCCGCATCGACCAGAACATCGGCGCCAATCACAAGGTCTGGGGCTTCTTCAGTTCCAGGGAAAACACCGATCAGGGGAACGGCCTGAATCTGCCCGCACCCCTTACCAGCGGCGGCGGCGGCCAGGCAAACCAGTTCGGCAAACTCTTCCGCATGGGTTGGGATTGGATTGCCAGACCAACACTTGTCAACTCGCTGACCTTCGGCACCAATCGCTCCAACAACTACAACGAGTCGCGCACAGTGAGTCTGAACACCGATTGGGATTCAAAGCTGGGCATCGCCAATGGCTCAGGACCCGTCTTCCCGGGATTCGTATTCAACGGCAGCCCCTTCCCCGGCTTTGGCGAGAACGACGACGCTCAGGACGTGGATAGCACGCTCGCCCTCAACGACATCATTCACTGGCAGCACGGCAAGCACAGCTTCAAGTTTGGCGGTGAAGACCAGTACCACCAATACTCATTCCTCAGCAAAATCGGTGGTACCTGCAGCGGCACATCCGGCTGCTACAACTTCTGGGATAACCAGACCGCTTCCGATACCACCTACTGGGGACGGGACGGCAACGCCTTCGCCGCTTTCCTCGTTGGCGAAACTGGGACCATCAATGCACTCAGCCAATTGCATGCACCGCGTTGGATTGCGCACTACGGTGCATTGTTTGCACAGGACGACTGGAAGCTGAAGTCGAACCTCACCCTCAACCTTGGAATCCGCTGGAGCTACGATACGCCGCGTCACGAAGCAGAAGGCGATACGGCGATTCTCGACGAGACGGCTCCGAACGCTGCCGCCAACGGCATTCCCGGCGCGCTGGTCTTTGCAGGCAAGGGCGTAGGACGCAACGGTAGCGTCAAGGAAACCTGGGCCAACGTCTACCACAAGGACTTTGAACCGCGTGTAGGTTTCGCGTGGGAGCCCGGATTCCTCGACCACAAAGACGTGCTTCGCGGAAACGCGGGCATCTATTACGGCCCGCTGGTCTATGCCGACTTCGGGCAGGGCACCTTGCAGGGCTTCACGGTGAATCAGACCCTGTTCACTGGAGACCCACTGGATGGGCCGCCCGAAGACGGCGGTATGCCGGTGCTTGCTACCACGCCCAACCTCGATCCAACCCAGTTGAATACCCAGAGCGTAGACCACGTCGGCAAGCCTTTTGGGCGTCCCGCGATGGTCGAAACATGGACTCTCGAAAACCAGTATCAGATCAGCGCCAATCTCTTCGTGTCGCTGGGATATCTGGGCATGCACACCACGCGTCTGCATGCCCTGATCAACTATCCCAACGACCTTCCGCTCGCCGACCTGCAAATGGGCAGCTACCTCTACTGGTGGATCGGACTTCCGCCTCCGGGAATTACGCCTCCCTACGCCAACTTCATCAACGAGTGGGGATTTGAAGAACCTGTTGAGCAGGCGCTTCGTCCCTTCCCGCAGTACGGGTACATCAATGAAGACAGCTACCTCCAGAACGTTGGCCAGGCCAGCTACGACGCGTTGACGGCAAAGGTTGAGCGGCGCTTCCACAACGGCCTCAACATTCTCGGTTCGTACACCTTCTCCAAGACGTTGACCGATGCCGACGCCATCCAGCCCTACTACAGCACCCTGCAAAACCAGGGCGGAACGCAAAATCCCTATAACCACAAGGCAGAAAAGGCTGTCAGCAACGAAGACATCCCCAACAACCTTGTCGTCAGCTACCTGTACGAACTGCCCGTTGGCAAGGGCAAGCAATTCCTCAACAACACACCCAAGCCTCTGAGTGCCGTCATCTCCAATTGGCGCATCAGCGGAGTGCAGCGCTACCTCGGTGGCCAGCCCATCAGCTTCTTCGGAGCCAACGGCATTCCAGGATTTGACAACGGCATTCGCCCCAACCGCGTCTCGGGACAGGCTGCGAAGAGATCGGGGCCATTCAATCCGTTCACTTTCAGCAACACCGGCACGACCGGTTACAACCATTCATCCGGCGCCTGCGAGACCGGCTACTGGAATTGCGCCGCTTTCACGGATCCCAACCCGGCTCCAGCTCCCAACGTTCCGTATGTCTTCGGCAACATGCCGCGCAACTCTGCTGACATCCGTGGCTTCGCCTTCTACGACGAGGACTTCGGCATCAACAAGGCCATCCCGATCACCGAGAGGGTCAAGCTGGACTTCCGCGGTGAGATGTTCAACGCATTCAACCGTCACTCCTTCAACAAGCCTGACTCCGGCGTTCAGGACACCAACTTCGGACAGATAACCAGCACGTTGCTCGGACCCAGAAACGTCCAGTTCATGATGAAAATCACCTACTAACCCAACCCTCTCCGGTCCTCTTTCTGCGTCCGGAGAATTTGCCAGGCGCGGCGCTCGCATCCCGGGCGTCGCGTCCTTCGCAAGCATTCAGCACTTCATTTTCATTCCAGGGATGCGAATCCCCTTCACACCAGAGAGAGAGCCCTCGTGCGCTGGATCAGCCTTCTACTCATTGCAATGACCTCACTCCTCGCCTCGCCGCTCCAGGCCCAGAAGCCCCAGGCGCTGACCCTCACTGGCGACTACCCCATCACCCACGACCCCTCCATCGGCCGCGACGGAAACACCTACTACGTCTTCGCCACCACGTCGAACGCGGAAGAAGGCCAGTTCCCGATCCGCTGTTCGAGCGATTTGCTCAACTGGAAGCTGTGCGGCCACGTCTTTGACAAGATTCCCGCTTGGATTCACGAAGTAAGCCCCACTACCAGGGACATGTGGGCGCCCGACATCTCTTTCTTCAACGGCAAGTATCACCTCTACTATGCCTATTCCATGTTTGGCGTCAACACCTCGGGGATCGCCCTGGCCACCAACGGCACACTCGATCCGCAGAGCCCCAAGTACCACTGGCAGGATGAGGGCCTGGTCCTGAACTCGGCGCACGGCGACGACTTCAACGCCATCGATCCCAACATCGTGTTCGATGAAAAAGGACAGCCCTGGCTCAGCTTCGGCAGCTTCTGGGGCGGCATCAAGATGCGCCGCATTGACGCGGCAACCGGCAAGCCTTCCGCAGCCGATCCCACCATCTATCCTCTAGCGGCGCGCGTCAAGCCGGAAAACGCCGAGCCGCCCCAGCCGGGCTTGCCCGCCGACTGGCAGGCCATTGAAGCGCCCTTCATCGTGCATCACGGAGATTACTTCTATCTCTTCGTCTCTTTCGACCTCTGCTGCCGCGGCACCAAGAGCAGCTATCGCACCATGGTCGGCCGTGCAACCCATGTCACCGGCCCCTATCTCGATGAAGAGGCCAAGCCGATGCTCGAAGGCGGCGGCACGCAGATTCTCTGGCCCAACAGCCGCTGGCTTGGTCCAGGCGGTGAGTCGGTTCTGCAGCGGCCCGAAGGCGACCTCCTCGTGTTTCATGCCTACGACGCCGTCACCGGCAAGCCGGCATTGCAGATTTCGACTCTGACCTGGGACAACGGCTGGCCCCATGCAACGCTCGGAACCGCCGGCCAATCGAAGTAGCACAGCAGACGCAGCCCTCGCGCGATTGTTTGATCGCAGCGCGACGCACTCAGCAACGTTGCAGCACCGAGGCATTTCAACAGGCGTGGCCTCAGCGAACAGAGATTTGGAGAAATCATGCATCACTCGCTTCACCGCATCGCAAGAACTTACTCTATAGTTGGCATCGGCATTGCACTGGCTGCGGGAGCGATGCTCACCGGCTGCGGCGGAGCTGGAAGCACCGGCGGAGGAGGAGGCGGTGGCGGCGGCGGGACAACGCCCGACATGGGCACGTTAACTTCAGTCAGCGACAGCTACCAGTACAAACTCACCAACGCCGCAAGCAGTCTTGTGCTCGGCATCTCCGGCCAGAGCCAAGTGGCGGGCACTGACGTTGTGCAGGAATCCGACACCGGCACAACCGATGCCCAGTGGCATTTCATACCCATGAACAACAGCGAATTCAACGTCGAAAACATGCTCACCCACCAGGTGCTCGGCGTCCAGAACGCGTCCACTTCGAGCGGCGCGCAGGCTCTGCAATATGCAGATAACGGCACCCCTGACCATATCTGGGAGTTCTATCTGCTCACCGACGGCAACTACCTCATCAAAAATGTGAACAGCAGCTACTACCTGCAGGACGATGGTTCAGGTACAACATCCGCGGCAACCATCGACCAGGGCGCCAGGGCCACCACCGGCACCGGTTGCACATGCCAGGAGTGGAAGCTGACCTCGTCCAACACATCGCCCTATTCCGATCCCACTACCGTCAACGTTTCCTACACCGCGCCGGACGCGTCCTCCGTCGGGATTCACGATCCCTCCATGCTCAAGGTCGGTTCAACATACTACCTGTTCTCGACGCATGGCCTGCTTCACGCCCACACGTCCACTGACCGCATCAATTTCTCTGACGAAGGCGACGCATTTCCCTCGCTGCCCTCCTGGACTGGCACCTATACCGGCGGAAGCGGCGATCTTTGGGCGCCCGATGCTTCAAGCCACAACGGAGTCTATTGGCTCTATTACGCAGCCTCTACGTTCGGAAGCGCCAACTCGGGAATCGGCTTGGCCATCAGTCCCACAGGTGTGCCCGGAACCTACGTCGATGCAGGTGCGCCTGTCTACACATCGACCGATTGCACCGGATCGAACGCCATCGATCCCGCCTCCGTCGTCGACGCGTCTGGAAACGCCTGGTTAGCCTTCGGTTCCTGGTCCAACGGTATTCAGATCGTTCCTGTCGATAACACCACCGGCGTTCCCACCGGAGCGACCTGCACGCAACTTGCCTATCATCCTTCCGGCACCGGCATCGAGGGCTCCTACATCTATCCGCACGGCGGCTACTACTATCTCTTTGCTTCCATCGATACCTGCTGCAATGGCGTAACCAGCACTTATCGCATCGTCGTTGGGCGGTCAACCTCCATCACCGGACCCTACCTTGATCGCGGAGGTGTTGCATTGACCACCGGCGGAGGCACAATCCTCCTCAGCGCTCACGGAAACATCAACGGCCCGGGTGGCCAGACCCTGTTCTCCGATACGGACGGCGACGTTCTCGTCTATCACTATTACGACGGCAACAACAACGGCGACCCTGCGCTCGGCATCAACCTGCTCGGCTGGACATCCGACGACTGGCCGTACGTTCAATAGAACCGCGGCCGCCAATCCGCTGTCGGTCATTTGAACAGCCCTCACCCGCTGCCAAAACGTTTTGGCAGCAGGTGAGGACTGTTCTTTTTGAGTGTCCCGAGGATGGTATCGGGTATTATCATGGAACTCCTGACGCCCGCTCCCGCCTCACCATCTTCTTTGGAGTCAACCCATGCGCCGCTCCATCGCTTCCTTTCGCACGCAGCTCATCTGTGCGGCGGCTGCACTGGTGCTCTTCATCCTGCCTCTGCGGTCCGGCGCACTTGGCGAACCCCATTATGTGAGCAGCAAACCAACCCATGCTGCCTTCCCGCTCGTCGAACAGCGCGCTGCGGTCCCACTCATCGTCAGCAACAGCGACTGGCCTGGCGTTGTCCGCACTGTCGGTGACCTAAGCAGCGACATCGAGCAAGTGACCGGCGTTCAGCCGATTGTGCTCCATGACCGTTCGGATCTCCATGCAAGCACCGCCGTCATCATCGGCACCATCGGCGAGAGCCCGCTGATCGATGACTTGATTCGTCACCACAAACTCGATGTCAGCGAGATTGCCGGCAAGTGGGAAGCGGCCGTAACGACTATCGTCGACCATCCAATGCCGGGCGTGCAACGAGCCTTGGTCATCGCCGGCAGCGACAAGCGCGGCACCATCTTCGCCATCTACGATCTTTCGGAACAGATCGGCGTCTCGCCCTGGTCCTGGTGGGCCGATGTCCGCATTCCTCGCCAGGATGCTCTGTTCGTCGATCCCGGCCGCCACATTCAGCCCGTACCCGCCGTCAAGTATCGCGGCATCTTTCTCAATGATGAAGCGCCTGCGCTCACGGGCTGGGTCAATGAGAAGTTCGGCGGTTACAACTCAAAGTTCTACGTGCACGTCTTCGAGCTGCTGCTGCGCCTGAAGGCCAACTACCTGTGGCCGGCGATGTGGAACAGCGCTTTCGCCGCGGATGATCCTCTCAATGCGAAGCTTGCGGATGAATACGGCATTGTGATGGGAACATCGCATGAGGAGCCTATGATGCGCGCAGAAAAAGAGTGGCCCCGTGCAGATGGCCCTTGGAACTATGCCGCCAACCAGACAAGCATTGACGAGTTCTGGCGCAAGGGCATGGAGCGCGACAAGAACTACGAGCAGATTGTGACTCTGGGCATGCGTGGTGTGAATGACACGCCCATGTCCACCTCGGCCAACACCGAATTGCTTGAAAAGATCGTCGCCAATCAGCGCCAGATCCTGAAAGAAACAGTCAATCCCGATCTTGAAAAGGTTCCGCAGGTGTGGGCCCTCTACAAGGAGGTCCAGGGCTACTACGACAATGGCATGCGCGTCCCGGACGATGTGACCCTCCTTTGGTCAGACGACAACTGGGGCAACCTGCGCCGATTGCCTACGGCGGAGGAGCGGAAGCGTACCGGTGGCGCGGGCATTTATTACCACTTCGATTACGTCGGCGATCCGCGCTCCTATAAATGGCTGAATACCACCTCCATCACCAAGGTGTGGGAGCAGATGAATCTGGCGCTTCATTACGGCGCAGGCCGCATCTGGGTCGTCAATGTCGGTGATCTGAAGCCGATGGAGTTTCCCATCGAGTTCTTCCTCACCATGGCGCGCACCCCTGAGCGCTGGGACCAGAACCATCTTGATGAGTACGCGCGCCTGTGGGTGACACGCGAGTTTGGGCCGGAACATGCTGCCGAAATCGCAACGGACATTGAGGAATACACTCGCTACAACAGTCGCCGCAAGCCGGAATTGATTGATCCTGCAACGTTCAGTTTAACCAGCTTTCACGAAGCTGACCGCGTAGAAGCCGAGTGGGTTTCTCTTGCCATCAGTGTCGACAAACTGGAGACAGAGCTCCCTGAAGAGGAGCGCGCATCGTTCTTTGAACTTGTGCAATACCCGGTCCTCGCGTGCGCTAATCTCACCGAGCTTTACATTGCAGCGGGACGAAATGCACTGTACGCGCGCCAGGGCCGTGCCAGCGCCAATGAGTACGCAGCGCAGGCGCGCACTCTGTTTGCGAATGACGCCGCCCTGAGCGATGAGTACAACCACAAGTTGCTGAATGGCCGCTGGAACCACATGATGGACCAGACCCACATAGGCTATACGTTCTGGAACGAGCCGCCGCTCAACACCATGCCCGCTGTCACTGAGGTTCAGCCGGCAGATGGGGCAAGCATTGGCGTCGACGCCGAAGGAAGCTCCAGCTCACGTCCATCTCTCGGCCAGTTTGATTCTGTTGCTCAGCAGACCCGCACCGTCACGCTGTTCAACCGCGGCCTGACACCTGTGAACTTCCACATCGCTGCGAGCGATCCATGGATTATTGTCAGCCAGAGCCCCGGCACTGTCGGCAAACAGGACCTTCCATTGGAAGTTCATGTGGACTGGGCGACTGCTCCTGCCGGCACTGCGCGCGGCAGCATCATCATCACTCCGAACGGTGCGCCACCGATTACCGTGCCGGTCGAAATGCTGCGCCTCGATGGAGTGACGCGCGAAAACGCCCAGGGCTTTGTGGAGAGCGATGGCTACATTGCCATCGAAGCCGCCAACACCACGCTTCGCACTTCGGATGAAGGCGCACATTGGGAAGAACTGCCGGGCTTTGGCGAAACACATTCTGCAATGACCGTCTTCCCCGTCACCGCTGCGAGCGACTCTTCGTCCAACGCGAGTCTTCAGTACCGCATGTTTACTTACGACTCGGGAAGTTTCGAGATGCAGGCAGTTCTCGCGCCGACATTGAACTTTGTTCCTGGCCGCGGCCTGCGCTTTGCAGTCTCAGTCGATGACGGACCGCGCAAGATCGTTGACGCGCTCGAGCACAACACGCAAGCCGATTGGGCTCAGGCGGTCAGTGACGGCGTTCGCAAGGTTTCGGTTCCTCTCTCCATTCCCTCCCCGGGTTACCACACATTGAAAATCTGGAAGGTGGATCCCGGCGTCGTGCTGGAGCGGATTGTGCTCGCGCACGACCAAATTCTTCCCGGCTACCTCGGGCCTCCGGAGAGCTTTCATCCCACCACCGGATCCGCCCAAGCGCCTCTCAATCAGTAAATCCGTTTTGACCGAAGAAACACGATGCCAAAATCTCGCTGAGAATTCCTCGTCTACAGTTCGATCGAATGGGTCGGTGCACCGATCTGAACTCATCGACATCTCAGTCAGTGCCCGGAACTCGCGGCTACCTGGGAATGCTGGAGGCGACCATCTGTTGGAATTCATTCTGTGCTGTGGCAACGCAGCCACCTCTTCCAAACAGTCCGCCGTGGCCGTAGCGCACGCGGGCCTACGCGGTTGAGGAAGAATTACGGCTTCTGCAAAACCGCCGCCCCCGTTTGAATTCAATGAATTCAGCCCACGAATCATGCTTCGGGTTTACGATTGTTACTTGCGTTTACTTGTGTTATATTTTCTTCGACTTTCTGATTCTGTCAATTGATATTTCATCAGCTCGATTCACGGGAGTGTTTGCAGCCCTTCTTCTGGAGGGCCGGCACTCAGCCGGGGGGACTGGTTCTTGGAAAAAATCGGAATCATCATGAACGGCGTGACCGGGCGCATGGGAACCAACCAGCACTTGGAGCGCTCCATCGTCGCGATTCGCCGCCAGGGTGGGATCGAGCTCAGCGACGGGCGCCGCGTTTTGCCGGAACCGGTGCTGTTGGGGCGCAATCCTGAAAAGCTCGAGCTGCTGGCGAAGAGGTTTGAGGTAGAACGCTGGAGCACCAGCCTCGATGATTGCCTCTCCGACTCCCGGAACAGAATCTACTTCGATGCACAGGCAACATCACTTCGTCCCGCGGCGGTGCGCGCGGCATTGGCGGCAGGAAAGCATGTCTACTGCGAAAAGCCAATCGGCGAAGATTTCAAGGAAGCCATGGAGCTGGCGCACATGGCGGCCGCGGCCGGACTCAAGCACGGCATCGTGCAGGACAAACTCTTCCTTCCCGGACTGCTCAAGCTGAAGCAGGTGATTCAAAGTGGCGCTCTGGGCCGGATTCTCTCGGTGCGCGGAGAGTTCGGCTACTGGGTCTTTGAAGGAGGGTCGCGGCCGGCGCAGCGGCCTTCGTGGAACTACCGCAAGGAGGATGGCGGGGGGATCATCCTGGATATGTTTCCGCACTGGCAGTATCTGCTGGAGAGCCTGTTCGGCTCCATCACCGGCATATCCTGCCTTGGCGTCACGCACATTCCCGAGCGCGTGGACGAAACTGGGGCAACCTATGCCGTGACCGCCGACGATTCGGTCTACGCCACGTTTCAATTGGACGGCGGCGTCATTGTGCAAATGAATTCTTCGTGGTGCACGCGCGTTCACCGCGACGAGTTGCTGATACTGCAAGTGGACGGCGACCAGGGTAGCGCTGTGGCCGGGCTGCGCGAATGCGAGGTGCAGTTGCGTTCGGCGACGCCGCGCGCGGTGTGGAACCCGGAGATCCCCGACCCGAACAATTACCTGCAGGCGTGGCAAAAGGATACGCAACCGATAGCGTTTGAGAATGCGTTCAAGATTCAGTGGGAGATGTTCCTGCGACATGTTTTGGAGGATGCACCTTTTCCTCACGACTTTCTCCAGGCAGCGCGCGGCATTCAAGTGGTGGAGGCCGGCCTGCGTTCATGGAGAGAGCGAAGATGGCAGGAGATCCCCGTGCTGGCGGGTGAAGGCTAAGGGAATCGCATGCGCATTCAACTTCCACTTTCGACCGGCCCGGTGGATTACGAGATGAATCCAGCAGGCCCGCTTGCCGCGGGGCCGGGGCCTGCCCCGCGCTCGCGCGTGGCTTTTGCGGCTGCACATGTGGTGCTCGATCCAGACTCAGCCGGAGAGTCTCGTCCGGCCCTGGACATGGAAGCAACACTGGCCTTCCGGCGGCATCTGTGGTCACTGGGCCTGGGCGTTGCCGAGGCCATGGACACGGCGCAGCGCGGCATGGGACTTGATTGGGCGCTTGCCAAAGAACTCATTCGGCAATCGGCAATCGAGGCAAGCTGCTGCAACGGGCGAATTGCCTGTGGAGCAAACACGGATCAGCTTGCGGCCGGTGCGGCCCATACGCTCGATGAAGTGATTGCTGCCTATGAAGAGCAATGCGCGCATATCGAGGGTTGCGGCGCGCAGGTGATTCTGATGGCCAGCCGCGCGCTGGCCGGATGCGCTCGCAACCCCGATGATTACCACGCGGTGTATGGGCGTGTGCTTAGCCAATTGAAACGTCCGGCAATTCTGCACTGGCTGGGCGAAGCGTTCGATCCGCAGTTGAAGGGCTATTGGGGAGAAGCAGAGGCAGATAAAGCGATGAGTGTGGTGCTGCACTTGATCGCCGATAACCGCACCAGAATCGATGGTATAAAGATATCTTTGCTGGATAAGGAGAAGGAGATTGAGATGCGACGCCGTCTGCCCGCGGGAGTGCGCATGTATACCGGCGACGACTTCGATTATCCGGAGCTGATTCGCGGCGACGGGCAACATTTCAGTCACGCACTGCTGGGAATCTTCGATGGCATTGCGCCGGCCGCAGCAAGCGCGCTGCGCGCTCTTGACGACGGAGACTTGAATACCTACGATGAACTTCTTGCGCCCACCCTTCCACTTTCGCGGCATATCTTTCAGGCGCCCACCTGGAACTACAAGACGGGGCTGGTTTTCTTGGCTTACCTCAACGGCTTTCAGGATCACTTTCGCATGTTGGGTGGGCTGGAGACGGCGCGTTCCATGGAGCATCTGGCGGAATTGTTTGTACTCGCTGACCGTGCCCGCCTGCTGATGGACCCTGAACTCGCGATCAACCGCATGCGCAGCCTCATGGCCAGCCACGGAGATGGAGGCAGCACGCGATGACCACTCCGACACTCTCTCGCCTCTGCCTGAATCAGATCACGACGGAGAATTATTCGCTGAAAGAAACTGTGGACGCATGTGTGGCCGAGGGAATCGGATGGGTGGGCACATGGCGGCACAAGATTGATCCGGTTCATGAGGCTGCGCAGGTGATTCGCGAAGCAGGCCTGCGGGTGTCCAGTCTTTGCCGCGGCGGTTTCTTTCCCGCATCCACCGCAAGCGAGCGCCGGAAGCGCGTGGAAGACAATCTGCGCGCCCTCGATGAGGCCGCCGCGCTGGACGCGGGGTTGCTGGTACTGGTCTGCGGCCCCGCTCCGGATCGAGACCTGGATACAGCACGAGCAATGGTTGCGGATGGCGTGGGACAGATTGTCGATCACGCGCAGGCGTGCGGGATTCGGTTGGGAATTGAACCGCTGCATCCCATGTATGCCGCGGAACGCTCGGTCGTGGTCACTTTGAAGCAAGCCAATGATATGGCTTCACAGTTCGACGCTGCGATTGTTGGAGTTGTTGTGGATGTGTATCACGTCTGGTGGGATCCGCAGGTATATGTGGAGATTGCCCGCGCAGGCGCGCGCATCTTCGGCTTTCATGTCTCCGACTGGATGGTTCCGACTAACAGCCTGCTGATGAGCCGGGGAATGATGGGCCAGGGCGTGATTGAGATTCGCCGCCTGCGACGCGCCGTGGAAGAAGCTGGATACCGCGGTCCCATTGAAGTGGAGATTTTCAACCAAGAACTCTGGCGGACTCCGTTGAAGGAGGTGATTCAAGACGTGCGGCACGGTTACCTGGAAGCTGTCGAGGGGTGAAGAACGCAATGGACACGGCCACGTATGGGGATGGGGATTTCGAAAGGCGCGTTTCAAGATGACTGCAAATGCCGGCAAGCCGATTGTTCTTGTCTCTTCGAATGCGTGCCTGTTCGAGTCCTTCTTCGATTCCGAACAGGCAAGCCGGTTGTCGCAATTGACTGACTGGAGGCGCAACCCCGCGCAAACAGTGACGCCTGCATGGCGGAGGGCGCTGCGCGATGCTGAAGCGCTGATCACCACATGGGACAGCCCGCGGTTTTTTCCCGAAGAGCTGGTGAACTGGGCGCCACGCCTGGGTTTGATCGCGCATTGCGGAGGCACGGTCAAGACGCGTTTTGCGCCGTCGCTCTTTGACCGGCTGGTGATTACCAACGCTCCCCAGCCGATGGCCCGTCACGTTGCAGAGTTGGCAGTAACCTTCCTGCTCTACCTGGCGCGCGATGTGGACCGCTACCGCGAACAGTTGCGTCACCCCTCGAGCGCAATCTACCGGCAGTTGCATTTGTCCGGCGGCGGCGAGCAGACCATCCTGGGCGGTGAGGTGGGAATGATCGGCTTCGGCCGCATTGGGCGCGCCATTCACGACCTTCTTGTTCCTTTCGGTACTCGACTGCTGGTGCATGACCCTTATGTCAACTCAACCGCGACTCTTCCTCTGGTGCGTTTCGCGCCATTGGAGGAAGTTCTTGCAGGCTCACGCTTTCTCATTCTCGCCGCCGGCCTGACACCGGAGACAGCCGGCTTGCTCAACCGCAAGCGCCTCGCACTGTTGCCTCGCGATGCGGCGATTATCAACGTGGCGCGCGGAGGAATCATCGATATGAATGCCCTCACGCCGCTGGTTCTTCGCGGCCGCGTGCGCTGTGCTTTGGATGTGACCGATCCGCTGGAGCCGTTGCCCTTGCGCCATCCGCTCCGGAGAGCGAAGGGCGCGATTCTCACCCCGCATGTCGGCGCCATCTCTCGTTCCGTTCGCCATGAGATGACCACCGTGGTTCTCTCTGACGTTGAGCGATTCTTTTCCGGCGCACCAGTTGAGAATCGCGTAACTTCTTCGATGCTGGATCGGATGACATAGGAATGAAAATCAGCTTCTCCACTCTCGCTTGTCCTTCATGGAGTGTCGCTGCCGTGATTGAGCAGGCGCACGCGCTTGGGTTCGACGGGATCGAACTGCGGTTCATTGAGAATAGCGACCGCCTCTGGGAACTCCCCGATCTCTGCGGCTCCGGACTCAAGCAGACTTGCGACCGCCTGGCTTCAATGGGACTTGTCATTCCCTGTGTGGATACAAGCTGCTTCTTCCATTATGCGCAAAAGAGCCAGCGAATGGAGTCGCTCAAGATGGGACGCGCGATGGTGGAACTTGCCGCTGCTCTCGGCGCTCCAGGCATCCGCGTTTTCGGAGATCGCGTGCAGCCCGGAGCAGATCTTTCATCAACGGCCGGCTGGGTTTCCGACGGCATTCAGCAGCTTGCAGATTTCGCGCGGCCTGCCGGAGTCGAGGTGTGGCTTGAGAGCCACGGCGCGTTTGCCTCTGCCCGCGAGACCCTGAGTGTAGTGCGCGCTTCCGGCTGCGTAAATACCGGAGTAGTGTGGGATCCGCTGAATGCTTATTCGGAGTTTGGCGAGGAACCGGTTACAGGTTGGCGAGAGCTTGCAGGGGCTGCCCGTCACGTTCATATCAAGGACGGCATACGCATCCACAGCTCTTCGCCCAGCGAACCGTGGGAACCGGTGATGGTGGGCGATGGGGATTTTCCTGCGCTCGCGCTGGTTGCATTGCTTCGTGAACAAGGCTACCAGCAATTCATCTCCTTCGAGTGGGAAAAGCGCTGGCACCCGGTTATTCCCGCTGCGGAGATTGCATTGCCGCGGTTCATGCGATGGATGCGCACGGCAATGGAAAGTTGAGCCGTACGTCCACATCGTGAAATTCAAATCGGCCAGGAGTTCCCTCATTGAAGACCGCGAATCTGCTCGATCTCGTCATCATCGCCGTTTACATGCTCGCCATGCTGGGCGTCGGGTTCGTTTTCATGCGGTTCAACAAGGGAGCATCGGATTACTTCAAAGGCGGCAATCGAATTCCCTGGCTGGTGGCCGGGCTGAGCTGCTTCATGAGCGGCTTCAGCGCCTGGACCTTTACAGGCGCGGCCGGCATTGCCTATCGCGACGGAATTGTGGTTGTTCTGCTTTACATCGGCAATGCGCTTTGTTTTCTACTCGGCTATTTCGTCTTCGCGCAGCGCTGGCGCAGGTCGCGCATTAGCACCACCATGGCTTACCTGGTGGAGCGCTTCGATGAGACCACGCGCCAGACTTTTTCTGTGGTCAGCGTTTTCTTTCAGCTCTTCGCAGGAGCCAGCGTGCTCTATGGACTGGGGCTGATGGTCGCGTCCACCTGTGGGTTTCCGATCGTCTGGACCATTGTCGTTTCCGGCGCGCTGGTTCTCATGTACTGCATGTTGGGAGGCCTTTGGGCGGTGGTGGTTGCCGACTTCCTTCAGGCCATGATTCTCATGCCTTTCTGCCTGGTGCTGGTGGGCGCGGCCCTGCTGCGCATAGGCGGACTGTCTGGCCTCTACCGCTCGCTTCCTCCGCAGATGGTATCGATGCATCTGCACGGGCAGTACAACTGGGCTTACGTTGTCTGCTGGACGCTGATGGTGAGCGTCGGTTACAACACTGGCGTAATGGCACAGCGATACTTCAGCGTGGACAACGAACAATCAGCCAGAAGAGTAGCTCTGATCTGCTTCCTGTTTTTTCTTGCAGGCGCATTCATCTGGTTTATTCCGCCGATGGCCATGCGCGTGATTTATCCCGACCTGGCAAAAGTATTGCCCCACTTTGCGAATCCGCATGAGGCTGCCTTTGCTGCCGCAAGCCTGACGCTTCTGCCCAACGGACTGATCGGCATCATGTTGGCGGCGATGTTCAGCTCAGCCATGGCGAATCTTTCCGGAATGTTCAATCTGAATGCAGGCATCCTGGCCAAGGACGTTTACCAGACGCTGCTTGCTCCTCAAGCCAACGAACGCACCATGCTCCGTGCGGGCCGCGTGACGACCTTTGCTGTTGCTGTATCCGTGACCTTCCTCGCCGTTCTGCTGGCTGTGACAGGCAAGAGCATCTTTTCCGTTCTGGTCACTTTCAACACGGTCATCGCGCTTGCTTATGGGCCGCCCGCGCTGTTGGGACTCGTCATCAAGAAGACGCCGCGCTGGTCGGGTCTGGCCTCTTTTGTTATAGGACTCGGCATCGGCGCCATCGGTACGTTTGTGTTCGGGTGGGGACTGGTGATGAATGTGACAATAGTGGCACCCGTCTCCATCGGCGTCTTCCTTGCAAGCCGATGGTTTGACCGGCCACGCACTCCCCAGGCCGAGCGCCGCCAGAAACTCTTTCTTCGCCTCCAGACTCCCGTCGATGTCGACCGCGAACTGACTGGAACCGGCGACCAAACCACCCGCGTGTTTCGCTTCATCAGCCGTGCCACAGGCGCAGTTGGACTGGCCGCCCTATTACTCTTATTCACGGTCCAAACGGCCCATCGCGGCGTGGTGCTCGCCTATTCGGCAATCACATTGATCGTTGCATTCGCTCTCAGTTTCATCCGGGGTCAATAAAGTTGCAGATGGAAATGAAACCACAGTTCTGCCGGTGTAAATGAAATCATTGCACCTGCAACCTCGCACGAATCCCTTGAATTCAATGCGGCCATGCGGTCTGCAAATCGTGCGGTCTCTCTTGCGTGGCCTTGAGGTGCCTTGCCTACCGAGTGTGATCTTCGTGTTGCTGCCCCACGAATGCCAAGGATTAGAGGCCTCAAATCTTCGCCTGAAGAATGGCTATAATCCGGGCTATTGCTGGTTGCATCTTCTGCCGATGATGGCCGTAAGTCATCGACTGGAGGTCAGGCCATGGATCGAAGAATACTGATTGGCGACAACGATGAAGAAGTGCGCAATGGACTCCATATTCTGCTTTCAGGAGTCGGCTACACTCCATTCGTCGCGGCAGACGGAGTGAGCCTGATTGAGCAGGCTCGCAGATGTCGGCCCCATCTGATCATGTTCGACTACTGCCTGCCGGCCGGCAATGCGGTGGCGCTTGTGCAGGCACTGCGAAGATTCCAGGATTTTACGCGCACTCCGATCTTTATCTTCGCGCGCAGGGAATTCCGAACCCAGGCAAGCCACATCTTCGACGCGGGCGCAAGTGCATTCCTGCCCAAGCCTTTCAACCGGCAGGTCCTGTTCTCTCTGATTGCCAGGTTCATGCCCTCTGAGGCGCCCGCCAACAGTTCGGCGCCACTCCAGAGCATCGAGTCAGATACAGGGCGCGTATTGCGTCTTGCTCAGGTATGATTCGAGCCCTTCGGAGTCGGGTGGACGACAGATCTGTGTAGTGCCAATGGGCAGGAAATGCCTGAATCCTCAATGCGGCGGGGAGAGCATTTTTGAAGTGCAAAGTGGCGAGCCCGAACGGGGGCAACAACCTCATTCGGGCCTTATTTTGTTGGTGTAATTTCGACGCGGAAATCTCATACAGACATAATTGAAAACCACTGCGACTGAATGAACGGAATATCCTCTGGGGTTAGATGCTACTTGCCGTTATAGGTCACGTGCCAGACGCTTCGTGAGCCATCGTCGGTGACGAACAGACTTCCGTCCTTCGCAACGGCAACGCCCACGGGACGGCCCCAGACCAGTCCGTCTTTGGTCACAAACCCGGTGAGAAAGTCTTCGTAGCTCCCATCGGCATGCCCCTTGTGCATGGGGATACGAATGACCTCGTATCCGGCACGATTCTTGCGATTCCATGAGCCGTGTTCGGCGGCGAAGGCGTCTCCTTCGAAGCTGGCGGGGAACTCCTTCTTTTCCGTGGGATAAAACACCATTTCGAGCGAAGCCATGTGGGGCTGGACGAGAACGTCGGGCGTGATGACCTTGGAAGAGATGTCGACACGCTTGCAGTTCTTCGCCTGATCGGCTGTGAGCGCGGGCGCTTGAGGATTGGGACCCGTGCCGTTGGCGCATGGGTTGGGAAGACGCGGGTCATGGTGACCGCCCATGTAGTACCACGGCCAGCCATAGAAGCCGCCTGCCTTGATTGAGGTCACGTAGTCGGGGACCAGGTGGTTGCCGAGGTTGTCACGCTCGTTGGTTGAGCACCAGAGTTCTCCCGTGATGGGGTTGATGGCCTCACCCACACAGTTGCGAATCCCGGCTGCATAGACCTCAATGAACTTTCCTTCCGGCGTGAACTCGAGTACGTCCGCGCGATGGAATTCGTTTGCATGCGTGTCTGGGTCGTCGGCGTTCGAGCCGGAGCCCACGGAGACGAGCATGTGCTGGTCGCCCTTGCTGAATACAACGTCGCGCGTCCAGTGACCGCCGCCGGTTAGCTGCGCGTAGCCTGGAACGTCCGGCACGACTGTCTCAGCGGGACCCGTGGCATGTAGATCTCCTGGGTGGTACGGAAGCCGCTGGATAGTGGTTGCATTGCCGACGTACACATACTTTGGATTCTCGGCGGGATAGAAAGCGATCCCGAATGGATGGTCGAGCCCCGTGGCGAACTTCTCAATCTGAGCGGCCTTGCCGTTGGCGCCAACTCCGCGCAGTACGAACAACGTGCCGGCGCCGGAATCGGCAAGAAAGAGATCACCGTTGGGAGCAGTGCGGATCAGCCGCGGCATGGTGAAGGTGCCACCGCTCGGAGACATCACCTGCTTGTTGTCTGCGCGCTGCATGGGTGCGGTATCGCCCCCGGCATAGAGCGCGACTTTGAAGCCGGCGGGCGCGAGCGGCCACGCGTCGGCAGGGCGGGCAACCACATGCGGGGTATTGTTGACAGCTTCATCGGGATTGGGTTCCGGCAGGTCGGCGAGAGTGATCTTGCGGCGAACGCCAGGCTGCTGCTGATTCCAGTCAGCGAATGCGGCCTGACCGGTGACGGTCTCCTGCGCGGGTATTGCTGCTGGGAGAAACGTTGCGACTGCGACGAGGGCGATGATAGAAGGGAATCTCATAACCGGGTATCTCGTTTTCAAAAGGATTCTGGATTTTGATGGCGTGCCAGCAAGCTATCTCTATGATAGCGTCCCCGGCTTCCTGCTTGGATAGGATGCGGCGCAACGTCGCCGGATTCAGCGGCGGCATATGTTGAGGCTGCCGGCCATTCGGTGAAATGTTACTTGCGGTAGATCAAGAAGTCTGTCAGACCCGTTCGAAACAATCTTCCGCGGGTCGGGCGATCGTGTGCTGGTCTGCGCGCTGAGCCACAATCGATGGACCATTTATCATGGAGACAAATGCACAGGAACCCTTGGAGGATGATTAGCCATGAAGATGCGGATGAAAGGGAATTCTCTTCGACTTCGCATGACCAGGTCTGAACTGTCGCAACTTGCAGCGGGCGAGTGCGTGGAAGAGTCCACTCGGCTGGGTCCTTTGCCGGCAAGTACGCTTCGTTATTCGCTGACCAGCGACCCGTCGGCTGCCGAAACCGCAGTGTCGTTTCTGGGCGCCCAGATCGCAGTAGTGATTCCCAAAGCGCGTATGCGTGCATGGTGCGAGAATGGCGAAGTGGGGATATATGCCTCGCTTGACCTGGGAGATGGCGAGTCACTTGAGGTTGCGGTTGAGAAGGATTACGCCTGCCTTGACCGCAGCGCTGAAGACAATGAAGACACGTTTGCGAATCCGCACGCAGGCAAGGCATGCTAGGCGTGTCTCGGACATAGATTCCTTCTGCGGTTAACTTCAAGATTCAAGCTGGCGGCTCAGTTTACGATTCTCGGTATGGACTTAAGTCCTTTACAGAGCATACGGGCAAGGAGGTTGTACCTTTATTTGTTCCTTGCCTGAATAGATGCTCCAAACTGTTCCTCTTCCACACGGCTTGCGTTGGGACTGATTTTGGATGAGCGTAGGCACAAAAAGGCACGGTCAATTGAAATGACGTCCCTTCAGTGGGAACAGCCGAAATCTCTGACACGTTTTCGGTTGGATTTTACCTGGGCGGGTCAAACTCTATCCACCTCATAAAAGCCTTGGACCCCTGATTTCGGGCCATGGTACCCTTATCTATGAAATCCAGTAGGTTTACATTTTCGGTCTTTACATTTGATGCCGCTGCCGGCGTCCTGAAAAGGAACGATCATTACCTCCGGGTTCCCCCACAGACACTACTCTTGTTAACAGCGCTCTTGGAACATGCCGGCGGGGTGGTGACTCGCGACTATCTGCGGCAGCTATTGTGGCCTGATGGTGAATTCATCGACTATGACCATGCCATCAATCGCGCCGTCAACTATCTGCGCACAGTCCTGCGCGACAATCCCAAAAAGCCGCACTTCATCGAGACCCTTCCCAAGCGCGGCTACCGTTTTATTGGCGAAGTGTCTTGCTTGCCGAGTGAGGCTCTTCCATCGGCGGTGTTAGTTCCGCACTCCGCCCAACAGGATCCAGGACTCGTCCCTGGAAGCGAGAGAAGGCCTGAGGCGATTGAATTGGCGCAAGGACCATTCGGACATGTCTTGACCCCACTCACTGGAGATTTTGTAACATCCGAGGACCCCTCACCGCACACTGAGCTGATGTTCCTGGAAGAGACATATTCCAGTCCGCGCCGCAATCGGCCGTTCGCTGGGATCATGGCATCGGTCCAGCGCGCACCTGCCGTGTACGTGCTCAGCGTTGGAATGTTTGCGGTTCTTGCGTTTGGCCTCATCCTGTCAAGACACAATAAGACCTCTTCCTCCGATGGCCTCACGATGGGCATCGTTCCCTTCGAGACGCACGGAGCACAGGCCGAGCAGATGGAGCAAAGCTTCCGGATGGACCTCAGCGAGACCTTGTCGCAGTTGCCGGCTTTGCAAGTGCATGCCTCACATTCCCTTGGGAATTTAAAGAAGGACGATGCCAGCCTGAAGGCCATTGCAAAGTCACTGAATCTTGATCTGTTGCTTCTGGGCAGGTTCACTGTTGAAGAGGATCACTGCGTGCTGCGGCTCGAATTGGTGAGAGGTCGCGATGCGGCGCATCTGGCCTCGTTCCAATACACGGGTTCCTTGCAGGAGATGGCCGCGTTCCGTGACAAGGCTCAGCGAGACATCTTTTCCGGGCTTCAATTGACTGGGGGCTCTGCGCCGCCAATTGCCGGAACCACGCAAAACCAGGAAGCCTACTTCGACTATCTGCAGGCGAGAGGGTTGGCTTCTGTTGGAACCACAGCAGCTCAAAACGATGCGATTGCGCACTACAACACCGCCATCGCGCTCGATCCCGCATTTGCTCGTGCCTATGCGGGCATGGCGATTACTTACCTGAGCATGGTCGGCACCGCTGACCGAGCGGAGAACATGAACCAGGCGAAGCTGCTGGCCGAAAAGGCGGAACGCATGAATCCGCTCGTCGCAGAGGCGCACACTGTGCTTGGCGTCATCGCCATCCGGGATGAATGGAACGCTGCGCGTGGCGAGGCGGAACTGCGCCGCGCGTTGGAACTGGACCCCAACAATGCAGCCAATCATGCATACCTGGCGGAGCTTCTTGCTGACGAGGGCCATGCCAACGAGGCGCTGCATGAAGTCGATGTAGCGCGCACCAATGATCCCCTTTGGCCTTACATCAACGCAATCGATACCTTCGTCTCCGGCGCCGCGCATCAATATGATCGCGGGGTCGACGCCGCGCGGCGTAATGTGGCCATGGCGCCCAACTCCTCCCGCGCGCACGATCAGTTGGCGTGGTCGCTGTTCGACGCGGGGCGCTACGAGGAGTCCATCGGCGAATGGCGAGCCACTGCTGAAATCGATAAGGACAAGGCGCGCATGGCGCTTGAGGACCGGGGCCTGGCCGAGTTTCGCCGCGGTGGCGCGACAGCATACGCGACCGTCCGCATGAGCGCGATCGAGGAACATCCCGAAGCCACAACCTCTCATCCGCATGACTTCATCCCCGAGGAGTGGTACGCATTTATCGGCGACCGCGACCACGCCATCGCCGCGCTCCAGCAAACGATCGATCGGCACGATCCCTCGGCCCTCGACCTCGCGGTCAATCCCATGCTCGACAACCTGCACCGCGATCCGCGCTTCTTGTCGCTGCTCAGCCGTGTCGGACTCTCCCTTCCCTCTCCGGATGCGCCCGCCACCATCACACGCGCGTCTCTTGCCAATTGATTCGTACTGTGACTCGTAGTGCCCGATTCAATCCACCCCGCAAGTTGAAGCCGCCTTGTTCTCAATCTCCTCCAGAAAGCATGCCGCATTCCTGAGAATGCGGCATTGCAGGAGCCGCAACACTTTTCCGTGGTTATTGCACGTTGACGGTGACCGTTGTCGTGCTCACGATCGTCCCAGTCGCGGCGTCCGTGCCGGTCACGGTGAATGTAAAGGCTCCAGTTCCATTCACTGTGGGTTGCGCGCTGCCCCCGCAACCGCTCGCGCCGGCAGTCACAGCCACAATCAGCAGAGCAAGCATTGCGAATCGATTACGACGGCGTGTAGGAATGCAGAAGAACAGCAACCCAGCCAGCACGGCCCCGCCCGCTGTACCAATCCATCTGCCGTTGTGAAGAACATGCAGCGCGGCAGCGGTGGTGCTGGTATTGACCGTCATCGTCGCGGTCGCCGGGGCCGCTCCGCTGATGAAGACGCTGTTCGTCGATCCGAAGGTGCAGGTTGGATTATCGTTCACCCCGCTCGGCGCCGTTGTCATCGCACACTTCAGGTTCACCTGGCCACTAAAGCTCCCGGCCGGGGTAACGGTAATTGTCGAGCTTCCGTTCGCACCCAGGTTTGCGATGGAGACCTGCGTTCCTGAGAGTGCAAAGCTGGCCGGGACCGTTGAGGGGTTCACTGTCAGGGTCACATTCGTGGTCCCCACAGTTGATCCGGAGGTCGCGGTCACGGCAATCATGTACGCGCCAGGCGTTGTGGTTGCTGTTGTCTGCAGGCTCAAAGCCGTGGTGCCCGCGGTGCCGCCAGCGATGGTTGTCGTCGTGGACGGGCAGGCCGGTGGGGATACTGCTCCGAACGGGCTGACCGTCGCCGTGCACGTCAGGGTAACCATGCCGCTGAATCCACCCGACGGTGTGAGCGTGATCGTGGAAGTGCCTGCAGCGCCGGGGCTGGCGATCGTCACGGGAGTACCGGAAATCGAAATCCCCGGAACAATCGGCGCGTTGACCGCGACCTGCACGATGGTTGAGGCAGCGATCGCTCCAGTCGCCGCGTCCACGCCATTCACGGTAAGCGCGTCATTGCCAAGCGGTGTCGCTGAAGTGCTTTGAATGTTGAGGCTGGCGGTCCCACTTGATGCGCCGACCGTTGCAGTTGCTGGGGTGCAGGTTAGGCCGGCCACCGCGGATGAGCACGTCAGGTTGACCACCCCGGTGAAACCGTTCGACGGTGTCACGGTAATGGTCGATGTTGTGCTTGAACCAGGGCCCGCGATCACGGCTGCGACAGAGCTCAGCGCAAAGCCCGGTGGAGGCGGCGCAATGACAGTGACCGGAATCGCAGTAGAGGCAGTGATCTTGCCTGTCGCATCCGTGCCCGTCAGCAATAGCGAATATGTCCCTGCAGTGGTGGTTGAAGTTGAATTCACATTCACCGTTGCGGTTGCCGCCGAGGTTCCCGTGATGTTCGCACGTGCCGGAGTGCATGTGGGGGTCGAGACCGCGTTCGACGGCCCGGTAATAATGCAGGTCAGGTTGACCGCGCCAGTGAAGCCGCCAAAAGGCGTCACGCTGATGGTGGCCGGCGAGGAAGCACCGGGATCCGAAAGGGCGATGGATGTCGGACCACTCAGACCAAACGTCGGAGTCGGAACACCGGTCACGTCGATGAGAACGTCGTTCGAGGTGGCCGGAAGATAGTTCCCGTCCCCGGCGTAGACGGCAGACACAAAGTTGTTGCCGTTCTTGGTGAATTGGGTCCCGGCGATGGTAGCGGTGGCTGTACCTGCGTCGACGTAGGTATTTGGGTCGGTGCCCCCGACGATCTGCGCGCTTCCCAACACCGTGCTGCCGGACATGAAAGTAATGAGACCGGTTGGATAGCTGCCAACGCTGTCGGTTTGGATTGCAACACTTAGAGTGACGGATCCGCCATAGTTGAGACCCGCCGTGGACGCGCTCAGCGCATTCGAAATCGGCCCTTTTGTGATGGTGATGGTTGAGGCCGCGCTCTTGCTCGGTTGGAAGCTGGCGTCGCCGGAATAGCTGGCGACCATCTGATAGGTACCGGCCGGCAACCAACTCAGGTTGGGGTTGGGGTTATAAGTGTTGTCGAGCTCGGCCTGGCCCGCGCTGTTGAGATTGACAGCCGGTCCAACGGGCGTAGTGCCATTGAGGAAGGTGACTGTTCCCGTGGGAACGCCATCCGGCTGGTTCTGGTTGTTCTGACTCTGCGGCGCCCCATCCAGCGCAAAAAACGATCCATACGGAGCCGTTGTCGAGCTCAGGAATTGCTGCAGTATGGCGTCGTAAAAGTACGTTGTGAGCGTGGTGGAGCTGCTCTCTGGATTGATGGTGACAGGTATGGCGCTGGACTTGCTGGCCGCGAAGTTGGTATCGCCTCCGTAGTAGGCATAAACGTTGTAGGTGCCGCCGGGCATCGTATTCGTTGTGCCCGAGACCACCCCGCCCGTGACCGTAGGAGAATTCACGGGGATAAGACCTCCGCTCACGGCGCCGCTATTCGGCATTAACGCGGTATTGCTATCGGTTACCAGGGTTAAATTGCCTGTCAATGCTCCCCCATCAGGGCTGATTACGACGAAGAAGTCGACAGGGGTGCCGTGGGTAGCAGTAAGCCCGCTGGGGCTTAGCGTGGCCTGGCTTTCTCCGAGTAGAAAAACCGGCTCATACGTGGCAGTAAAAACCGCCGTTGGCCACGCACTCAGCAACTTTGCCGCGTTGACGCTGCCCAGCCCAGTGGCCTCATCGTACCCAGGTCCGGCGTTATAGCCGTTGAGATAGAGATCAGTGCTCTCCACCGCGATGCAGTTCGCCAGAAAGCTAAAAGCGCAGGGCTGGGAGTTGTTGCCAACGGTGACATCGTTGATGACGGCTGGCGTGGTCGAGGCAATGGCGTACAAGGCCGGATTGGGATTGCCGAGACGGTTGCCTACCGACTGGCTGATCAGCGCAAGCATTCCGGCGAAGGCCGGGGACGATGCGGAGGTCCCTCCGACGCCGGAGATGGTCGTGCCGCCGGTCGGCTTGCCATTGATAAGTTGGCAATCGGTGCCTGGCGTGTCATAGACCGCACTGTCCGCGCATACGGCCCAGAGCGCAAAGTTGAAGCCGTTGGACGCGAAAAGAGAAACGTCGGGAACATCCCGTGCGCCATCTGCTGGGGTCAGATTGGCCTGGAAAGCCGGCTTGGGATATCCGCCCGTGCAACCGCCGTTTGCTTGAAAAGCGCACGAACTCACGCCGCCGCCACCGCCCCCAAGTATCTCGCCGGAGAAAGTCTGGTTGAGCTCGATCGTGGTGTTGGAAATCGTGGTGTTGTTCCACGGCGTTTCGGGGATATAACCGGTGGCGGAGCCATAATAGGGAGCCACACTTCCGCTGCTGGTATTCATGTATTGGTTGAACGAGGCCGGATAATTCGACGCCAGTACCGCGAAGTCCGTTCCACCGACAGAAACGTTGTACGGAGTGGAGGTAAACCCGCTGACTGCGAGCCCGTTATAGGATGTCGACTGGCCCTGGGCATCGCAATTCGCGGAGCCTGTGTCACCCGAGGAAACGGCCACGGAGATACCCTGCGCGGCAGCCTGTTCCCAGAATTGATAGAGTGCCTGGTTCTCGCTCGGTCCCGCCAAATATTCGCAGTAGCCGAAGCTCAGGTTCAGGATGCTTACCGCATTGTCGTCCAGGGCGCGGGAAATTGCCAGGAAGAGACCATCCTGGACTTCCGTGCTTGCTGCCGTATAGAAGTTGATCGTTGCGCCCGGCGCCACACCACCCAGAACTTCATTGTCGAGGATCGCCTCAATTGAGTCGTTGTTCAGCCCCGGGTCGTTGCCGTCAATAATCACATTGGGCAGATGCGCAGTCGAAGTGTCATTGAGAAAGAAGGCGCGATAGTTCGCCACATCCTGCATGGTGAAATTGGCGTCTCCAATAATGCCTACCGTGACGCCGGTTCCGTCATAGGTCGGGCCGGTATAAGCAGGATTGAGCTTCGCATTGGGTGTGTTGTAAATGGCCGCCACGTCGGCCGGGACCAGAAACAAGTAGGGATCGTCGTCGATAATCCCGGTAAAGTCACCGCCGGCCTTCTTCTCTGTGTTCCACTTGCCCGGCTTGCCAGGCATGACATTCCTTTGCGGGCTAAAGTTATTCAGTTTGGTAACCCCTGCCACAACCGGAGCCAGCGCTGCCGGAATCTCCGGATCGGTGGCAATGGAATAATGCTGCTCGCCGTCCATCGCGTAGCTGTGGATCGAAGTATGAAATGCCTCTTGCACCGAGCCGGCTGTACCTGAGAACTCGATTTCATTGCGCGCCTTGGCCACCCGGTTCACCGTGAATCCGTGAGACGCCAGCCAGTCAGTTACGGTTTTCAGATCCTCATCGGAGGGGCCATACCTGGCGCCGAATTCCTCCGGCGTGAGCCATTTGTGATAGTTCGGCGAGCTCTTGTTCTGGAGTGAGTCAATGTACTCCCGCACTGCCTGGGCCTGAGTGGGGCTGTGCTTGAGCACCAGAAAGAGTCGAGACGCCGCCATGGACGCAGGCACCGCTCCCTGATCGTGTTGGGCTTGTGCCTGGCGCGGTACGTTGCCTTTCAGCACAACGCGAAGGTTGTCGTTGACCGGCTCGGTGATCCGTGAAACCGTCTGCGGCTGCGGCGTGTTCACAGTGGCGGCCGAAACGACGGCACCGAGAACGAAAAAGAGACTGAGGCAAGCAAGCAATTTGCGTGTCATAAGCTTCCTAGTGCCGAGACTGGCGATTCTGCGAGCGTCCAAGCCCTGCCGCCGCCTCAGTGGAGATTTGGGATAAATTGTGGTCATACCGCGCCGCAAAAAACTCGGCGGTCATAACATCCGGATGATTGGCAACTCTGTCGAAAGAAAGTTTCGAGCCGGTTTGGGCGATTCGTATTTGGCCGGGCGTGAAGGTTGAAGGAATGTTCAGGCAGCTCCGTGTTGCGGCCGCCTGATCCCCCTTGTACGAAGCGTTGCGTGTCTATTGCAGAGTCAGGCTGACGACCGACGACTGGGAGACATTCCCTGAAGCGGCGATCACCGTAAAGAAGGTCTGTCCGGTCACCGCCTGTTCAATTCCACTGGCGGTGTTCGAGGCATCGTTGAGGGTGTCGCCGGCGTAGCTTGCTGTGATGGTGTGGATTCCTACGCTGAGCGAGTTGAGGGTCAGTTGCGCCGCACCACTCGCAATGTTGGCCTGGCCGATCTGCGTCCCTCCGTCATAGAAGACAATGCTGCCGGTTGCCGAAGCTGCGCTCGTTCCCGTCAGCGTTGCACTCAAGGTGACCGTGCCTCCGCTTGCGATCTTTGTCGCCGACGAACCCACCGCCAGCGTCGAGGCAGTAGGGCCAGTGACCGTGGTCTTCGTAGCTTCATTGCCGCCGCAGCCGATGGAGAAGGCCGAGATTCCGGCGATCAACAGCAGCACCGCCCAGCTCATCCGCTTGCGGCGACCCGGCAGCCAAATCAGCAGGATCGATGCCAAACTGGCCGCAACTCCGGCCGCCATCAACCCCGCTCCGGACTTGTTTTGCGCCGAGGTTGTTGAAGAAGGAGCAGCGGTCGTCACGGTCAGAGTGGACTGCAAGGGTCCAGCGCCGATCGCGGCGTTCGACGGAGCGAACGAGCACGTCACTCCGGCGGGCAAGCTGCCGCAGGTGAACGATACGTCGCCCGTGTAGCCCAGTTGCGGCGTCACCGTCAGCGCCTCCGTGCCGTTTGTGCCGGCGGTGAGGGTCATTGTCGGCTGGCCAACCGTGAGTGCGATTGAAGCAGACCCCACGGTGACCGAGATGGCCGCCGCGGCATCGGGGTTGAAGTTGCTGTCTCCCGTATAGATCGCGATGATGCTCGATGTTCCAGCCGGGAGACCGGTCGTGGTAATGGTCGCGATCCCCGTCGAACTAACCGTCGACGTGCCGAGAGCAAGCGAACCCGCGAGGAAGCTCACGCTTCCAGTGGGAGTGCCAGTCGTATTCGAGACCACCGTGTCAGTCAGCGTAACGCTGGCGCCCGCCGCAGCCTGTGGGACAGACGAGATGAGCGTCTCCGTTACGCCGGCCTTGGTCACGTTGAAGACAGTGCTCGCGGAGCTCTCCGCGTAGTCGGTTGGGCTTGTTGCGGTAAAGGTAGCCGTGATTGAATACGCGCCCGCCGCGGGAAGAATGGTTCCAGACGTTACGGCAGCGATAGCTCCCGTATTCGACTGCGCGACGTATGTGATCGTTCCTGGAACGTTGTTCGCCACCTGCGCATTGAGCACGCCTGAGGGAACAGTCGTTCCAAAGATCGTCGAATTCACCGTCGGTGACCAGCTCAGCTTGGTTGCGATCGTCGCATTCGAACCAGCCAGCATGATCGATGGGGAGGTCGAAGGCAGGTTCGCATTGTCGCCGGAGTAACTCGCTGACAGATTTTCGCTGTCTGCTGCGGATCCATCCAGCGCCACATTGTTGAACTGGGTAGTCGACACCATGCCGTTGAGCAAAACGCCGACAGAGCTCGCCTGCTCTTCATCCACCAGAAGATCGGGGTAGCCGCTGTTTTTCGTATCGATCAGCGCCACCTGCCAGGCGCCGGCTGTATTCACGGTGGTTTGCGTAAACTGTGAGAACGTGTACGACCCGTTAGCCGAGCCGTACATGACGGCGACATGACCGCCGTTGTCTTCCGCCTGCACGATGTCGAGGATGCCGTCGTTGTTCAAATCGGCGAGCACTACCTGATTTGGAAAGTGAGAGACATAGGTCGACGGATTGCCAAACGTCCCGTCTCCGTTGTTGAGAAACACCGACACAAAAGATCCCGATCCGCTGACTCCCACCAGGTTTGGAATGACCATGTCCGGCCAGCCATCCCCGTTCACGTCGCCAAGCGCGCCCAACTCCGGGAAATTCCCCGATGCGTAGACCGCTCCAGTCTTGAAGGTCCCGTCTCCGTTGCCGAGAAAGACGGTAGCTGTCGCGTCCTGGGAGTCGAATGCCACCAGATCCGCATTGCTGTCTTTATTCACGTCACCGGTCGCGAGGTAGATTGTCGCGTATGTACCCGAAGCAGTGCCCACGTTGGCGAGGATTGTCGGGGTGTTGGTGAAAGTCCCGTCCCCGACCCCGAAGAAGACCTCGACCGACGCGTCGTTCTCAAGGCCATAATTGGAGAAGGCGATGTCGGGAATGCCGTCGTTGTTGAAGTCCCCTGTAACGATGTTTCCCATCATCGACGTCAGCCCGCCAGACACCGCAGGGACCGACAAGAGCTGGCCCTGCCTGAAAGTGCCGTCGCCGTTGCCCAGCATCATCACCGCTTGGGTCCCGCCGTACGTATTGCTGTTGACATTTCCGAAAACGATATCGAGAATGCCATCCCCGTTGAAATCCGCGGTTGCCATTGTGGTGAATGGCAGGAGGGTCGGGTCGTCGGTGGCCACTGAGCCTATGCCGGGCTTGAAGCTTCCGTCACCGTTGCCCAGGTAGACCATCAGTTGGGTGGGGAGGTTGACGCTGGTGGCGGCGTAATCCAGTATCCCGTCTCCGTTGAAATCGCCAACCACGATAGCCGAATTCTGGCTGCCGGTCGCGGCAGTCGACGGCGTAAGCCCGACGACTTCCAAGCCCGGGGTGAGAACGGCGCTGTTCAATGGAACGCTGAGGCTTGGCTCTTCCAGAGTCAGGGTGCCTGTAGGCGCTATCAGACCGCCTGCGACAACCGACGCCGTGACATCGTAATTCGCCGGCGTCCCCACGTCGCTGGTGGCGCTCACGATGGTGTTTGTGATCTGCTCACCGGTCACGGTGATCGGCGGCAATCCATTGCCGAACGGGTGAATCAGATTCCCTGCCCCGCTGTAGAGGCCCACGATTTCGTGGGTTCCCACCGGTAACCGCTTCACCAGGGTTGCTGTTCCGCTTACCGCGCCGGCGCTGGGATTGAGACCGACCACCTGCACCTGCGCGATCGATTTGCCATTGTCCAGGAAGTTGACCGTGCCCTGCGTGACAGGAGCGCCATTGAGCGTTAGCACTGCCTGAATGGTCACCGGTGTCGTGTTGGTGGCCGTGGTGGTGCTCGCGGTCATCGTCATACTGGTGGCCTGCTGGCCGTTAATACTCACAAAAGTCGATGGGATCGACGTCGATGCAAGGAAGTTCACGTCGCCCGAGTAGGTGGCAGTAACCACGTCGTTGCCCGCGGGAACCTGCGCGGCTGGAACAACAAGAGTGGCAGAGTCAAAGCCCGCCAGGGTAATCGGGTCCTGGAAGGGGGTCGCGGGGACTGTGCCTACCACGGTGCCATTCAGCGAAAAGGTCACCGTTCCGGTGGGCTCGGCGAAGTGGCTGTTTGAGACCACGGATGCGGTCAGCGTCACCGGGGTCCCGGGCGCCACAATGGCGGCATTGGCATGCGCCTCAATTGACGTGCCGTCTTGAATCACCGTGTAGGACTGCGTGACAGGGCCGGCCGAGTTGTAATTCTGGTCGCCGGAATAAGCAGCGGTCAGGCTGTAGCTGCCAAGCGGCTCGCTCGCCGTGGTCGTATACACCGCGAAATTCCCAGTGAGTGGCACCGTTGCGAGCGCCGTGCCGTTTGAGGAGAAGGTGACGCTTCCCGTCGGAACCAGGACTCCGTTCGCGACTGTTGCGGTTACCGGACTTTGCACCGTGACTGTCGTAACAACGTTATTGCCATACGGAATCTGGCCGTTGCTGGAGGGCAGCGTGCCCAGGCTTCGGTTGTCTTGTGATGTGAAAGCAATTGCGCTGGTGGCGGTTGCCGCGGCCACAGTCACCGAGACAGGCTGGGATACGCTGCTCTGATATCCACCGTCGCCCACGTAGTTTGCCGTGACTGCGTATGAACCCGGAACCAGGTTCTGAACCGCCTCGCTGTAAGAGCCGCTCACCACAGGAATCGATGCCTGGTTCACTGGGGCCCCGGAGATCAGCCCCTCGATTGCAACCGATCCGGGCGGTGTGCCAGATCCTGAAAGCGGCGCAACCGATCCCGAAAGGGTAATCGGTTGACCGTATGAAGTGGACAAGCTCGAAGCTGTGAGGGTGACCACGGTGGGCTGTGTGGCTGCCGTCAGCGCCGCCCAGTTGTTCACCAGATTTGTGGCATTGACCGATCCAAGGCCGGTCGCCATATCGTAGCCCGGATTCGCGAGGTATCCCGGCGTGACTCCCGCGAGTTCGAGCGGACCAGGGGTGCATTCTGGAGTGCCGACCGTGCATGGCTGCTGATTGGTGCCCACGGTCACGTCGTAAAAGGTGCATGTATTACTACCGCCCTGATTCAACCCCGAATTGCAGGAGAGAGTCTGGCTGCTATTCGGCGATGCCGTGCTCCCGAATTCCTGCGCGGCCATCGAATACAAATAGTAATTAGCCAGCCCTTGCGTCGAATTGGTCTTCTGGTTCACCAACGCAACCATGCCGGCGAACGCTGGCGCCGCAAAGGACGTACCGCCGGCGACCTCATAGGTCAACGCGCCGGAATTATTGAAATTGCAGGAGGGGACATAGATCGGGTCCGTCAGGCAATAGAGGTAGGCGCTATTGAAGGTCAGGTCGGATGAAAAAAGCGACAAGTCCGGCACGTCGCGCACGCCGTCGCTGGGAATCCCGTTTACCCCGGCCTGCCAGTCAGGTTTGGGATAACCCGCGGCGCAATAGCTCGGGGTTGGCCAATCGGCGAGGTTAAAGCTCGAGCAAGTGCTTGGGCCGCCGCCGCCGCCCTCGGCAGCTAAGTAGGTGGCAGGAATCGTGTAGCTGTCGCACCACTGCAAAGGAGTGCTATCGCCGCTTCCGCCTCCAAATGTCGTGAAAACTTCCGGGCTGGCGCAACTGGCGTTCCACGGAATCTCGGGAATATAAGAGAGCGCGGAAGCTTGCGTAGTCGGATTGTTGGTCGCGTTCCAGTACGTAGCGGGATTCGCATAGCTGGCGTAAAAGTCGGTTCCGCCCACTGCGACGTCGTAGGGAGTCGAAGCGAAAGCGCTGACTCCCATGCCGTTGGTGCCATCCAATGGAATGTAGTTGTCGCAGTCCGCCGAACCAGTATCGCCGGCAGCCACCACCACCGTAATCCCCTCCGCCGCAGCCTGCTGCCAGGTTTGGTACATGAACAGATTCCCGGCGGCTCCCATCGTGAACTCGCAGTAGTCATAGCTCACTTCCAAAACCGGCGCGACGGCGTTGTCGACGGCATAGGTCATCGAAAGATAGAGCCCGGTCGTAAGGGGCGTCGACGCCGTCGAAACCAGGTCGATCGTCGCATTCTTCGCGATCGCACCTGCCCATTCCACGTCGATCTCCGCTTCCTGCTGGTCTGAATCGGCCTGGAGCCCGGCAGGTGGGCCGTTATCAATCACGTTTACATGTGTGGCCGGCAGGCCAAACGCTGTACGAAACTGGGTGACGTCGGAGACCTGGATGTCGCTCTCTGCGACAATGGCAATCTGCTGGCCCGTACCATCCAAACCCGCATTCCAAAGAGGCGTCAGGTTATAAATCGTGGCTAAGTCATAAGGCGTTACTGCATAAATGGTGTTCCCGCCCGTCATCTGGGTGGTCAACTCCGGCTTTGCCGTCTGACTCTCCCCCGCCTCAATCCCACCAACAGCTCCACTCGCGCCCTTGTCCGCAACCACTGACCAGGTCTTCGTGGATTTATCCAGCGTCACCAACTTCGAGCTCGTGTGCGCCCCCTTGATCGGGAAGTTGTTGAGCGCAACAAAACCCGCTACCACCGGAGCCAGCGCCGCCGGTATCTCCGGATCTTTAGCGTTCGCCGTGAACGTCTTGCCATTCAACAGGTAGGAGTGGATCTCAGTATGGAATGTTGAGGAAACCTGCTGAGCGGTGCCTGAGAACTCGATTTCGCCGCGAGCCTTTGAGACCGAGCTTACGTTGAATCCAGAGCCGGCAAGCCAGGCCGTTACTACGTTCACGTCCACCTGCGACACACCGTACCGCGCGCCAATCTGCTCTGCCGTCATCCACTGATGAAAGGTCTTCGAGCCCGGCCGAGCCATCTCCCTGATCGCCGCGACCAGCGCCTTGTCCTGGGCCGCCGATCGCTTCAGCACCAGCAGCATCCGATCCATCGGCATCGACGGCATGACCACGCCCTTGTCGTATTGGGGTTGCGCCAGGGGGTGGACGCTGCCCTTCAGAACAACACGAACGTTGTCGTTAATCGGCTCGGTAATGCGCGCGACGGGCTGCGACTGAGGCGGGTTCGCGCAAAGGGCCGGAACGGCGGTGCCCAGAACAAACGAGAGACTGAGGCAAGCGAGCAATCTGCGTATCATGGCTGTCCTATAGTTGAGGCAGGATTCTTCGAGCGTCTGAAGTCCGTCCCGCGTCTCATGGAGTGTTGCGGATGATTTGGGTCAAAGCGACGCCGCAATCGTACTCGGCGGTCAGGACATTCGGGGATGCAGCAAGTCCGTTGACGGAGGTTGTTGTGCAAGTCTGCGCTGTTCGCATTCTGGCGATGCGTGAGGGTCGGTGAAATGATCAGGCGGCGTCTAACAAGTATCGGGAACAGCGTCCCGACGATCAGTCAAGCAACGATGTGCAGAGCCTAACTGAGATCGAAGCAGACGCTCCATCCTCAAAAGCACTTCTTTACCTACGCGATTTATCTGTAGACAACTTCTTGTTTATCATTGCCTTACAGAGGTATTTCAGCTCATGCGCATAGCTCGAAGGCGGGCTCTGCCCGAACCCTCGCTGAAGCTCTCAACTCGAAATTGACCGGCTTGTCATCTGAGCTGGCCGCAAACTCGCCGCGAGAATCGTGAGAACTCTCCGAAAGGTGGCCGTAGACGCCTGACTATTCGGCGCTAGGTTGTTCGCGCACCCGATGCAAAACGCGAAACCAACCCAAAGAGATTCCAGCGCCAAAGGTATCGAATCTGCATCGCCAAATCGCTTGACTCAAGGCTTTTCTGTTCTTGGAGGGACGACAATGAACTCGCGGCGACGCGCCCCTTCGACAGGTTGCGTGCCCCGTAAGCCATTGAGGTCGAGTCGTAGCTTCGAGGTCTTTCCATCGCGAGGAATACTTGTGCAAAGATCCGCAATGTCATGTCGGTATTGTTCAATCGCGCCTGCAAGTACGAGTTATTCGACCGAAATCCCATTCGACTCGTTCGTCAAAGTGCGAAACGAAAATCAACACCCACTGTGCTAACGCCCAGGGAAATCAAAACCCTCTTAGAAGGACCAGGAACTCGCGAGAGGACATTGGTCTTCATAAGCGAGTAATCGATTATGGGCCTTTGAGGAGTCGGTTTCTCGACCATGGGATTATGAGTCCGATTTTAGCGCATTTGCAGGAAGCTGCAGGAAGAAGCAGATCGTTTCATAAGTAATTGATTATCAACAGATAGTCCGACTAATGCCCTTGCAGCATGTTGCTGTGGATCGCAGGAAAGTCCGGTACAAAGTATCCCAAATGTATCACCGAACCCTACGGCGCTTTCGGGAAGTAATCGCAGAATTCGCGCGTGACCCGCGCGCCAATGAGTGGTTTTGGCCTGTCCTCTTCAACCAAAACTCCTGCGCATTCAGATCGGACGCCGCTGGCCGACTATGTAAAACTCATCCTGAACTCCGGAGGCGTCAAAACCATCGGCTTTGTCACTTTCACCTACTCCGATTTCACAATCGAGTAACCGTTCCTGTCCCATCCTGACCACGACGAGACTGGAACGTAGTTCCTCCGCTTTGCCTTCAAATATGGGCGTGATTGATGCGCGGGATTGGGTGCGCTAGTAGCTGGTGGGCGGCGGCCCAACCTGGTAGCCGTTGCCGCCGACACTCACGAAGTTGCACCGGTATTCCCCGTACCTGGTCTTCCAGCAGGCTCCGGTCCCGTTGGGCATGTCTGTGATGGTACAGTTCTTCCCTGGGGCGAATGACTGGACACCGCATGCGTACTGCTTTGCGTACCCCGTGATGGTGAGGATCTCGGCCCGGGTGTCAATATCCTTCCTATTGTTTCCCTCAGGGTTGTAAACACCGGCATTGTCGGTGAGGGATTTTTGGGAGCCGGTGATGTGAATCTGGACATTTGTCAGCAGCTTTTCAGTGGATTCACGCAAGCCCTCCATGGTGCACTGCGCGAGAACTGCTGCTTCTGTGTCCGAGGGCTTGTGACGAATTGCGGGGCAGGGCCGGGGAGCTCGTCCACCATATTGTTGAACCAGAATATTGGCGACAGGTTCAGCGGATGGTCGCGGATGCGCGGAAAGGGTTTGGGTTCCTCCAGGCTGGCAAGCAACCACTCCGCACAGAATTGTACCCACAGCGAGCAAAATCATTGCAACTTTTGCAATTGGTCGATTCTCGTGCATAGTTCGACTTCCTTCTCTGCAATCAACCGAAGAATGTGAAGAGGGTTGCCAGCCCCCAAACGTCTGTCACACGGGGTGGCTTCCCGGCAGTAATTGCAGAGACTGTCTCGGGATGCGATGCAGCAGTGATCGGCTCATACTGGAGGACAGGCCGCAATTCCTGGATCGGCGACGTGAAATAGCCTGGTGCGATGAGCACCTGTATCCAGCGGCGGCCATCGACCGGGCTCAGGATTCAATAGGTAGTGGGCCCTTTCTGCTTGGTTACCCATTTCGTTGATCCAATGCTCATGGTGCAATTCCAATCACCGAATGTTGTTTTCCAGCAGGATCCCTGGCCACCCGGCCCCGCTGGCCACATCATGCAGTTTTGGCCAGCCGGATAGCTTGCGGCGGGCCCGCACGACCACCGTGTGCCTTGACCTCGAAGCGGATAAATCTTGGCACTCGGGTCCAGTTCCTGCCGGTCGTCCGTACCCTGAATGTAGTTGCGGGGCGCCCCCATTTCCACCTTCAAATCGGTCGCAACAACAATCGCCGGCGAACCACTTCCAGTGGTGTCGGATTCGTTCGAGCATTGCACAAGGGCTGTCGCCTGGGCGACGGTCGGCGGGCTCGTTACCTTCGCGCAGAGGCGCGGGTTCCTCACCTGGTAGACGGAGTTAAAGGTAGGGGGACCCGACATTTCAGCGCCGGAGCCATTCCCGGCTGCCGCCACTGCGATGCTTTTGCAACCGGAAATACCCGCGGGCATTCCCGCGAGAAGACATAGCGCCACGATGCGAGCGCAAGACGAGGTCATGGTGATCTCCTTTGTAAGTGATCGATTGAGTTTCGTATAGCTGGAAGGCCTTCACCTTCCTAATCCTGTCAAGAAGGCGTAAACGATCCTCAGCGCCCCTCACATTTTCTTTGCAGTGTTCAATATCCTCTAGTTTGCCTCGGCGCATGCCTGACGCCATATGTACTCAGGGACGTATACTTGAGGCAATGAGACCAGCCTAGATGGAGAGCGTAACCAGGTGGCTTGAACTTTGGCGAGACGGAGATGCCGAAGCCATCGAGCGTGTAACGGCCCTCGTCTATCAAGACTTGCGCCGCCTGGCCGCATACCATCTCAAGCGCGAGTCTAACGCCGACACTCTGCAGGCAACCGCCCTGGTGCACGAAGTGTATTTGCACATGTCTTCGCTGCGCTCAATCGACTGGAAGGGCCGCGCGCATTTCATTTCAGTGGTGACCAAGATGATGCGCCAGATTCTGGTTGACCAGGCGCGGGCCAGGAACAGTGCAAAACGAGATGCGGGCGCAATGGAGGAGACTCCACTCATCCAGGAGCATCGGCAACTGGACACCTTAGTCGTTGATCAGGCCCTTGATCGAATCTCCAGGCGTTTTCCCCGATGCGCACAAATTGTTGAGCTGCGTTTTTTCGGAGATCTGGATTTCAAAGAAATCGCCGGCGTCATGGACCTTTCTCTTGCGACCGTTGAACGCGACTGGCGCTTCGCACGAGCCTGGCTGCGCGAGAATATGGAGGGGACCAAAGCATGAGCCCCCAGCGCATGGACGAGGATAGGCTTCGGGAACTCTTCGATCAGGTTTCCGAGCTACCCCCTGGAGAGCGAGATCGCTTTCTCGAGTCCGCCACCGCCGGGGACGCTGCCCTCCGAAAGGAAATCCGTGAATTGCTTGTTTCCGATGCCGCCGCAAACAAGGAAGAATTCTGGCAACACTCCGCCATCTACAACCAGGCGATGGCCGATCATGCCGCCGATTCGGCGGTCGGCGAGAAGGTGGGACAATACCGGCTCGTAGAGCTGATTGGCAAGGGCGGCATGGGTGCGGTCTATCGAGCTGTGCGGGTCGATGCCGAGTTTGACAAAAGCGTGGCGATCAAACTAATCAGCGCCACAATTCACTCGCCTGAGGTTATCGCGCACTTTCGAGCCGAGCGCCAAATTCTGGCAAATCTCGAACATCCTAACATCGCGCGCTTACTTGATGGCGGAGCGCGTGCCGACGGCCTGCCTTACCTGATCATGGAGTTTGTCGAGGGCATCCCCCCGAACGACTATTGCCGCAATCAAAATCTGTCTATCCATCAACGTCTTGATCTCTTTCGCAAAATCTGTTCCGCGGTGCATTACGCACATCAGAACATGGTGATTCATCGCGATCTTAAGCCGGCAAACATCCTTGTCACATCGCAGGGCACTCCCAAGCTTCTTGATTTCGGCATTGCCAAGGTCCTCAGCCCGGTGGCTCCGCACGCTGGCGCGGCACTCACGCAGCCGGGCATGCTCAAGATGACTGTGCGCTACTCCAGCCCGGAGCAAATTCGGGGAGAGTCTGTCACCACTTCATCTGACGTCTACTCCCTCGGCGTCATTCTGTATGAATTGTTGACCGGCCATTCTCCCTATGGCGATGCGGATCGTCCATTGCACCAGTTAATGGCCGCGGTCTGTGACGAAGAGCCTGCAAAGCCCAGCGCCAGGGCGCGCAAGCTGAAAGGCGACCTGGATCATATCGTCTTGCGGGCGCTGCGCAAACAGCCATCGGGCCGTTACGCCTCAGTCGATCAGTTCTCTGAAGATATCCTGTGCTATCTCCAGGGCCGGCCTGTCCAGGCACACGGCGATGCCCCGCTCTATCACGCCGCTAAGTTCGTTCGGCGCAATCGGGCAGTCGTTGTGGTTGCGGGGCTGCTGTTGTGTTCCTTGATCGGCGGGTTGATTGAGGTCACCTTGGCAAGAGCGCGCGCTGACCGCCGCTTCAATGAGGTTCGTCAGCTTGCTCACTCCGTCCTGTTCGACTATGCGGACGCAATCGATGGCCTCCCGGGTTCCACGCCGGTGCGTGCTCGCCTGGTCAAGGACGCTTTGACTTATCTCGACAACCTCTCCAAAGAGGCCGATAATCCGCAACTGCAGCGCGAGATTGTGGATGCTTATGTGCGGGTGAGCAACGTACAGGGCAATGAATACGAGAACAACCTGGGGGACACGGCCGGCGCAATGGTGAGCGCACAAAAGGCCGCGACAGCCGCGGAGAAACTGTTGCGAGACGATCGTTCGCCGGCTGCGCTGAGTTCCGCGGCCGACGCATTCAAAACATATGGCGATCTGCTGTACTCCAGCGGAGACCTGCTTGCCGTAGGCCGCGCCTACCAGAGAGCAATTCAACTTCGCCAGGAGATTGAGTCCAAAGCGCCGCAGCAATTGGATAATGTTCTGGACCTTTCCAATTGTCTGCGGCACATGGGAGACCTTGCTGGCGGCACCGGCTTTCCAAGTCTGGGCAGAACAACGGATGCGCTTGCCTATTACCAGCAGGGCAGAGACCAGGTTGCCAAGCTGGCGGCGCAAAACCCGAACAACATTGAGGTGGCTAAGGAGGATTACAGGAACCTCATCTCAATCGGCACAACGGAAACCGCTATGGGGCGGCGCACCGATGCAGCCGATACTTTCAGCGCTGCGATCACGGAGATTGAGAACGTGCTTTCCAAGCAGCCGGGCGACATCAACGGCAAGGTGGAGCTGGCAATCGCCGAGGTCCGCCTCGGGCGTGTTCTGCTCGAAAGCGGAGAAGGATCTGAAGCGCTCGCTCACATTGAGAGATCCGCAGGGCTGCTGCGAGCGTTGCGCGATGCCGATCCAGGCAACGCCATCTATCGCGAGCGGCAACTTGCAGTGGAAGGCCAATGGGCCGATGCTTTGCGAGGCGAGGGAGAGCTTGTGGCGGCCCTTCCACGCTACCAGCGGGCCTTCGAATTGGCACAATCTCTAAGCCACGATTCTCCGGCGAGCATGCAATACCGATCCGATTCCGGCAACAGCGAGCGCCAGCTTTCAGACGGGCTTCTGGCTGTTGGCGATTTATCCGCAGCGAAACATGATGCAGACAATGCAAAGCAGATTCTCTGTAACAGTGAGGCGCCACCAACGGATTCCTATTCGCTCGCCAATTGCGGCAAGGCCCTGCTGGCGCTTGGGAATGCCGACCTTGCCTTGCACAGCCTGGATTCGGCACTTGAGAACTTCAAGCAAGCCGAACAGATTGCAGCGGCCCGCACACAAACCGATCCGGCCAATGCTGTTTTTCGTTCCGATTGGGCTCGCGCGCAGGCAGCTCTCGGCAGTGGATTTGCCAGCAGCGGTGACCTGGAGGGAGCACGCAACATGGATGAGGGCGCTTTGAAGAGCTGGTCCATCTTGCGGGAAAGCAATTGCATCACCGCGGAGGATACCCATCGCGCGAACAACGCCACGCAGGCGCTTGCATCGCTTCTTTCGCGGCGCTGATTCCGGAAGTATCAGCGTGCCCAACCAGGAATTTGATTGTTATCGGACCCAGCATCAGAAGCGAGAGCGCCAGTGCCTCGCCAACGAGGGCGGCCAGAGTCAGTCCCCAGCTACAACAACTGCGCCTGAGACGTCCCGAACATCGCGGCTCTGAAGGCCTGAGTAGACAAGAATTCCGGCTCCCGTCAGCATCAGTGCGACGCTGACGATTTGAGCCTCCTTCAGCCCAAATGAAAGGATGGGATTGAGGCTCAGATATTCCACAAGAAACCGCCCTGTCGAGGTTGCGATAAGGTAACATCCCATCAAAACACCGGGGCGCAGAGGCAGTCCGCGCTTTGGGTCAGAGATCTTCCACAGGACCGCAAAAACACAAAGCTCCCAGACTGTGCTGTAAAGCATGGTTGGGTGAACGTGGTTCATCGTCGGGACAAGCCCATGCGGAAAACTGACGGCCCACGGAAGGCTCGAGGGAATGCCGTAGTCTCCGTCGCCCGCGAGAAAGCAGCCAATGCGCCCAACTCCGTAACCAAGCCCTATACAGAAAATCGAATCGAAACCCACCCGAAGCGGAATTCTATTTACCTTCGCATAGACAACGCCCGCGAGCGATCCCGCAAGTAAGCAACCGAGGTAGGTATAGCCGCTGCTGAGATCTCCTAAGTGTGCGGTGAACCAATTCGAACTAAGGTGTAAACGTATGGCCGTGACGAGGGTGCTATCGAGCTTGGCGCCCAACCATCCTGAAAGGATGAGGCAGATACCCAGCACGGGCATGTTCACGTGGATGTTGTGGCGCTTGAAGTATTGATCAAACGCCACCCACCCCACACAGATGGCCGTTCCAAAAGCGAGGCCAAAGGTGTAGAAGCTGAAAGATCCGATATGAATGACCGGATACATCGTTGACCTCCCTGATGAGGACGCCGCACTCCTCATCCATAACCTGCCCGGCTGCGGAGTTAGTTGGCTAAGAAGAGCACATCCTGAGGCGTGCCACCCGGCCCCGAGCTGTGTGTCGGCGCTGCGTTCAGGTCAACTTCAACGAGATATCCATGGGAATCAATACAGCCAGACAACACACTCCCGACGGCTGAGACAAACAATACGACGACCAGGAACTTCGCCACAGTCCCCATCCATGACCTTCGCCTTGCCCCGCCAAGCAGTAGGATTCCAAAGATCACGCCGGCGTATTCCATCGTCCGCCCGGACTTGAATGGGCTTTTATTTCTGGACACTGTGGCGTTCGCCCCAAACATTCTAAACTTCAAGTGGAGCGGTGTGGTGCCGAGAGTGACCTTTGATCCATTGATGGGGTCAAACGGATACTCCTTCCCATTTGCATCCACGACACGATACACCAGGCCGCCGGAAGAATAGGTACCGTCGGCGTATGAAGCCGAGAGCATGATTGTGTCTGTGAAGCCATTGACCGGAGTGAGAGTGAAGGGGACGTCGAGGTAGCCGCTTGGGGGTACAGGCATCGGCGGATCGCCTTTCACGAAGGTGTCCAAAGTGAGCGTATAGCTTGGGGCCAATGCCTGTGTCACCACAACCGTAGTCAAGCTATTCGAGGTCGCGGGAGCGTTTTCCGCGTCCCCGGCAAATGTCGCAGTCAACGTGTACGTCCCGGGCGTCTTGAAGGACAATGTAATCGCGGCATCTGGACCGTTCATGGTCCCCGTCGGACCGGGAACTCCGTTCAACGTAGAGGTGAGCGTGGTCGTTGCGCTGATAGACCCCAGTGTTTTCGACAAGGTGACGTAGTAACTCGGGTTCGACCCTACCGCACTTGATGCAGGTCCGGAGATCAAAAGCGTGGGCTGATTGAATACCGTCGCGATTACGAGGCTCGCCGCCGATCCGCTGAAATTTGGGTCGCCCGAGTAGGTCGCGAAGACCTTGAAACTCCCCGCGGAAGACAGAGTTACCTGCGCATGATAGCCGCCGCTCGTCATTGCTTGTGCCGCAGTCACCGTAGCCAGTGTGGTTGTCTTGCCTCCTGTAGCTAGCTCCGACGTAATCACAACATTGCCGGTCGGAGTTCCCGACGACGAGGCCAGCCGGACCGTCAGGGGAAACGCCACACCTGCCAGTTGGTTGGTCACTCCGCTGAGCCCCATCGTCGTACTGAGCAACGCACTCGTGACCACCAGGGAAGCGGTTGAGCTGCTAAAGTTCTGGTCGCCGGCATAGGTCGCGGCGATCGTGAAGCTTCCGACAGAGGGCAGCGTCACCTGTGCCTGGTACCCTCCACTCGTCAGTGCCTGCGCCGCCGTGATCGTCGCAAGCGTGAGGGCTGCCCCACCTCCCGCCGGAGTTGCCGTGATCGCAACATTGCCTGTCGGTTGCGCTTGCGACGTGCCTTGCGCGGTCAGTCTCACCGTGAGAGGGAAAGGCACCCCAGGCGTCTGCGTCGTCGCTCCGCTGAGCCCAAGCGTCGTCCCAATTTCGGTCCCGGCAACCGCGACTGTCGCTGAATTGGCTGACGCCGCGTAAAGCGAGTCCCCTGCGTAGTTCGCATTGAGAGTGTAGGCACCCACATTCGGCAGAGTAACTGAAACATTCGCGCCGCCCGGCGCCATGCCCTGCGCCGAAGTCACCGTTGCGATGGTAGTGGGCGTGCCCCCTGCGAGGGTGGCCGTGACCACAATATTCCCGGTAGGCTGCGTCGTGAAAGCTCCAAGCACGTTGAAACTGATCACCAGATTAAAGGCTGTGCCTGCTGAAGCCGTCGCCGGAGCAACGATGCCGATGCTTGTGGTCTGCAGCGTCACTGTACCCACCGTGATGCTGTGCCCAGCCGACGTGCTGCCCTGGTTCTGCTCGTCCCCACTATAAACGGCGGTCAGTGTCGAGACTCCATCGCCGATCGTCACCGGCAGTGTCAGCGGGTTTGAGATCACTCCCTTGGGCAGGCTGATGTTGGCAACTTCGGCGCCGGTTTGGTCCTGAATGTAGACCTGTCCCGTTGGAGCGTAGGTGGTCCCGGTCAGATTGACAGTCGCGTTGAAGGTCGCCTCTCCGTTGGTTGAAGGAGCGGTCGCGGGTGTGGTTAGAGTGATCGCCGTTGGGTAGACACCGGTATTTCCGACATAGACGTATAGCGGCGGAGAGGTCACTGCCGGGTAGATCGCCGAAGCCTCCGCGGTCGCGAGAAGCGTGTAACGCCCAGCCGCCGGGAATGTGTACGTGTAGAAACTGCTTCCGGGATAACCAATGTCACTGATATGTCCGGTAGCCACAGTTACCGGCGCGCCGCCATCGGGAGTCGCAGTGATTGTCAACTTCGCAGTCCCCAGCGAGTCGTCATAGAGAGGCCAAAGCGCAAGCGGCTTCAGATCGTATTCCTGCGAAGTGTAGCCAAGGTCGGAGCCGGTCAGCGTAATCGTCAGTCCACCCTGCAATGTGGCAGGACGCGTCATTACATCCACCTGCCCGCTTGCCGAGGCGATGTACGTCTCGCCCTGAAGCGCATTGGCGGTGATGTAGGTGGGTTGGAAGTTTGAGTCGGAAAATGGAGTGCCGGTCACCTCCACGGCAGCATTGCCGGCGCCGTTGATGCCAACGCTATACACCGCGCCGGGGCTTGCGGTAAGAATCTGCATCGTGCCGGACGCGGCATTCAAGGCAAGCTGCGGATAGGAGCCTAAGGTAAACGGGACATTGGAGACGTCGGCGACCACCTTCTCAGCCGGAGCGGAGGGATTGAGCGTGTCATAACTAAGAACGCTTTCGACGACATTCGTGGCGCTGGTTCCGCCGCCGACAACTGCATAAATGCGATGATCGATCGGGTTATACGCCGCACCCAGCATGGCGTAGAAGGACGTAGTCGCGTAGATCTGCTGTACGAATGGAAGGGTGATTGTGTTGCGGAGGGGATTCGTTGCAAACATGGGCCGTAACTGGCCGAGGTCAATGATGGTGAAGGGCGTCGTATCCTGCGGCGGATCGCCGATATTCGAAGCGGTCAATCCGTCCTGGTTGACCAGCACCAGCAAGCTGCCGCCGCCGTCGATCTGCGGAGGAATGATGAAGGATGTCACGGCAGGCAATGGTACGCCGCCCGGCCCGAGGATTTTGTAAACGTTCTGTGTCCCGGTGTCGTAAACCCAGAGATACCCAGGACTCGTGTCGGTCTTCAACTCTGTAATGGCGGTCAGTCCGAAGTCGCTGCGCACGTCCGACACAATCGAGGTGTACTGGCCGTTCAATCCCAACGACGCCTCCAACGCTCCGCCGAAGGAATTGCTGCTTGCGACGGTGGCGTTATTGAGATTGTTGAGTACGGTCAGACTGTCGGCGTTGCTGCCTCCATAGGCGCTCACCAGGTAGTAGTTTCCATGCTGAGGATCGTTTGCCGCCAGAGAGAGAGCGGACACTCCGCCCGTATAGTCGAACGGAGTCGTCATCTGGCAGGAGACTTCGGGGGTAATCGCCGTGACTGCCATACTCAGGTCAGGTGCATCCGCGCCGCTCACATAGGCGTTGTAGAGATCGGTCACCAGCGTTCGCTGCGCAGGATTCGTCGTGGAAAAGATGGTGGGGGCAGTGCAGTTCTGATTCTGAGACGTATCCACGGTCGAGTGTTGCAACAGGCTGTAGTCCTGGTTCAATACAAAGAACCCTGAGCCGGTTGGTGCGGGGCTAATCAGCACTGGGACGGCAGGGTCGGCAATCGAAGTGCCTTGTACCGCCGGAGTCGTCTGCGCCTCCGCATGAACAGCAAAGAGACCAAGCACGAGAGAAACCAAGCAATGGGAAGCACGCCTGATGATCGCCTTCATATATATTCCTCCAAAAGGAAACAGATAGAGATGCGGGGAGGACAGAGGGGAGCGCCATCCCGCAGATTCTTGTCGTTGACAGCATTTCCGATTTGAATCTGCACAAGAAGGCGTAAAGCACCGCGAACGCCCCTCATTTTATTGAAAGATACAAAATCACACTCGACAACCACCGAGATATTGATCCGAGAATCCGTTAAGGAATGGGCCCATGCCGACCTCTCGACTGCAAAAAACACCATCCGCGATGCAAAGCTGGAATAGGGGCAACTCACAGCAGGCATCGAGACGGTGAACATGGCCTTTCCGTGGTGGGAACGGAGATGCGAGTGAGGGCGGCCCTGTGAGTAGAGGCGGCTTCCGGCGCGTGCGCGCGAGGTGTTTTGTGTCGGGCAGGACGGAGAGACCTACATTCAGGGTGATGCCACCGGGAGAAACCTCATCCACCGTTCCGGATATCTCATCAACCGGTGAAGTGAAGTGACGGCCCTTCATGCGGATGACAGACTCACGGGTCTGCTTCACCCTGTTCATGATCTTCTCGTATTCGATCTCGAGCTCGGTATCTCCCTGCGCCTGCTGACCGACGCGCTGTCGGGCGTTGTGGTACTCACATGAGTACGGAGCCACATCGGCCAGGATGGCCAGCTTATGGATGTCGGGATAGTCTTCGGGGTTGACTCCTTCGAGTTCCGGGTGGATGGCGGCATAGCCGGCGCCGGGCAGGCGCGCATAGCCTTCATCGACCTTGATGAACGGGTCTCCGACATGGAAGTTGGTGTAATAGTCATCATCTGGCAGCCATGAAGGTGCTGTGTTGGGGATCTCGTTGGCCTGTGGAGAGAAGCTCGCACGCTCTACGAATCTGCGGAATGGTTCCGTATAACCGAAATGTTCTGTTCCTGACATCGATGGACCAACGCCGGCGCCCAGCTCCTTCTCGTAATATCTACGGTAGCTTTGGTGGCGGCCTGCGGTTGTCCCCTTGGCTGACACAAACGGTTAAGACCATGTTCGCCGTTCGCTGCGAAATTCTCGACCGGCAAGACCACTTTATCGCATTCTGATCCCGGTCGGTGAAGCGGAGGCAGGCTCTGCGGGAGCGCAACCTGCCAAGGAATAGCCGGCTGGAGACTCATCTATGCCGATGAGCGCCGGGAGTTGGCGACAGACGCCGCTCCCGGCTTTGCCTTTCAACATCGGATCGATAGATTTCCCCATGCCTTCAAAAACTCATGCAATAAGCTGCCGCGCAGCGGCCTCCAAATTCTTCGCTGCCAGTTGGGCCTCGAACTCGACCGGCGGCAAGTAGCCGAGAGCCGAGTGCAGCCGTTTTTGGTTGTAGACCTTTTCGAGGAACTCGGGGATCGAGGCGAAGGCCTCGGCCAGGTCGCGATATTCGTTGCGCAGAACCTCTTCGTACTTCAGCGTTTTCATGAAGGATTCGCAAGCCGCGTTGTCCCACGGGTTGCCCTTGCGGCTCATGCTGATATCGATCTGGTTTGCCTTCAGCAGGTCCGTGTAATCCTTGCTTGCGTACTGGCTGCCGCGATCGGAGTGATGCACCAGACCTGGTTGGATGCTGCGCCGCGACAGTGCCATCCGCAGCGCCGTCAGAGTTAGTTCATCCTCCATGTTGCGATCCAGAGCCCAACCAATCACGCGACGCGAAAAGGCGTCCAGGATCACGGCCAGGAAGACGAACTCCTCGCGCAGCCGGACGTAGGTGATATCGGCTCGCCAGAGTTGATCCACACCAGTCAGCACCAAGCCGCGAGCCAAGTTCGGGTAGACCTTCCGCCCATGGTTGGAGTCGGTGGTCACGATGAACTTGCGCTTGCGCACGCACAGCAGGTTGTCCTCGCGCAACAGGCGATGAACACGCTTCGCGTTCACCGTCCATCCACGTCGCCGTAGCTCCGCCGTGATGCGTGGCCGGCC
>Ga0302279_10000190_pt1 | contig 87355 bp, 88 predicted proteins | sample III_Bog_N3_3_FD_194541 | JGI IMG/M metagenome (GOLD analysis project Ga0302279, IMG submission 194541) | Peat permafrost microbial communities from Stordalen Mire near Abisko, Sweden - III_Bog_N3_3 | ecosystem: Environmental > Terrestrial > Soil > Wetlands > Peat | place: Sweden: Abisko...
TCACGCCCCAGCCGGGCTGTCCGGCCAGCCACAGCTCCACGTCGTCGTCACGGCGCGCGATCTCTTCGAAGGCGTCGAGTAGGACGTCGATGCCCTTACGAGGTTCGAAGGTCCCCAAGAAGAATACGTAGGGTCGTTCGGCCGCTAAGCCGTGCGCGCGCAAGAGTTCCGCGTCGCCACTCGAATCGGCGCTGAAGCGCTCGAGGTCAACGCCGAGCGTCGCCACGACCACGGGCGCGTGCTCGGGAACCTGCTCGTCCAATTGACGAGCGGTGAACTCACTGATGGTGACGAGCACGTCGGCGTGGGTCGCCGCGTAGGCGATGGCTCGACGAAAGAACGGCACCTTCGAGCGCTCGTGCCACTCGGGGTTCGTGAGAAACGTGAGGTCGTGGATCGTCACCACCGTCGGCGTCGAGGAGTGACGCGGCATCGTGTAGTGCGGCGAGTGCCACACGTCAACCGATCGCGCCGTCGAACTGCGACCGGCCACCCACGCCTCGTAGAGCAGTCGAGTGGGCCGGGCGTTGGGGACGATCGAGGCGATGTGCGTCGACGGCGACCAGTCGTGCCAGCGCAGGGTGTCGTCTCGGCGCGTGACCAGCGTCGTCTCGACGCCGGTGGCCGGAACCCGGCGCGCCAGTTCACCGATGTAGCGACCGGCCCCGGCGAGGCGCGGGGGTACGGCCGACACGTCGAGGGCCAGTTTCATCGCCACGCCACCAGGTGATCGAGGGCGACGTTGCGCCACGTGAGATCGGCCACCGATTGACGTCGAGCGGTTTGACTTTCGTAGTCGTCGCCTTCGCGCAGCGCCGCGAGCAGTCCCTCGGCGATTGACTCCACGTCGAGTGGATCGACGCGCACTACGCGCTCGTTCGACGCGACGCTGGGCGTCGTCGCACTGGCGACGACGCGAGTGCCGACGTTCAGTGCCTCGACCGGCGGCAGTCCCCACCCTTCGGCGAGTGGGACGTACGCGACGACGGTGGCGTCGCGATAGAGACCCAGTAACAGTTCGCGCGACACCAAACCCACTACGGTCGCGCCGCCGGTCTCGACCCCGCCCCAACCACTGGGGCCAACGAGCACCAGTGAGCCGAGATCGGGAATCTTGGCGGACGCGATTCTGTGAGCGGCGATGAGACGCTCGATGTTCTTGCGGGGTTCGCGCGTGCCCGCGTAGAGCGTGAACGGTCCGTGCACGCCGTGCGCGGCGAGCAGTTCGTGCACCGCCGATTCGGAGGCCGCGTTGTAGACGTCGTCGTCGACCCCGAGTCGAACGCGGTGGATCCGCGACGCGTCGATACCGACGTCGACGAGTCGATCGGCCAGTCCCGGTGAGGTGACGAGAACGCGAAGGTCTTTGCGATCAACGATCAACTTCAGTCGGCGATCGTGGAAGCGTACGCCCGTCGACGTCGAGATTCCCGGCTCGTCACGCCACAACAGGTCGTGCATCGCGATCGAGTGCACCGCGTCGGCGGCTCCTCCCGCGAAGGGGCCGGCCATCGACGTGGCGTGTACGACGTTCGACTCCTTCGGGACGCCCAGTGGCCAGATCGGCCAGAGCCGCGATAAGAGCCGCACGCCGAAGGGCGCGTTGACACCGCGCAGCGGCAGTTCGTCATCGACCGTGGCCCCCTTGGGCCCGAGGCCGACGACGTCGAGCGACGGATCGGCCAGGTCGTGCAGCCCCGTCGCCAGGCCACGGACGTACGTCGCGATGCCGCCGGGCTGGGGCCGGCTGAGCTGCTCGATCGAGATGGTGATCGTACGCTTCACGACGTCCAGCCTCGCACGACCTCGTGGTACAGCGAGAGGTAGGCCCGCGCCGCCGTGTCCGGCGCGAAATCGACCGCGCGCGAACGCCCGGCCGCCACCATGATCGAGCGCCGCGACCCGTTGGTCCATACCTCTTCGAGCGCGTCACGAACTTCGTGATCGTTGGCGAAGAGGGCCGCGGCCCCCTCCAGGAGCTCGCGGTTGATCTCGGTCGCGCGCGCGAGTGTCGGAACGCCAGCCGAAAGCGCGGCGATGGCGAAAGACGGGAAGCGCGCGCCGTCCGAGAGGTGCATCACGACCCGGGCGTTCGCCAGTGCGTCGCGCGCGTCGTGACGGGCTCGGATCGTGATCGCGAGTCCGCTCGAGCGAATCTTCTGTCCGGCGGCCGTGCTCGCCAACGCCACGACGCGCGAACCGTGTCCCTGCGCGAAGGAAATCAGTTGCGGCGCGAGCTCGACGAAGAGGTCGTCGACGCCCGTGATGTTGACGACGAGGTCGGTGCCGTCACGGGTCACGTCGACGTGCGGCACCGCCGGCGGCACCACGACCACCCGACTTCGGGCCACGCCGAGGACACTGATGACCTCGTGACTCGCGCTACGACTCGACGCGACGAGCGTCGCGCCGCGCTGGACCGCGCGTCGAAGCTGGGCGATGCGCAGATGGGTTCGGGTTTCGCCCCGCAGTGGTCGCAGGTCGTCGACCGAGACGATCAACGGGATGTTGTGCGTCGGTGGCGTGGCGAGTCCGGCCACGTGCAACACGTCCACCGGCGGCAAGAGACCGTCGATCGAGCGTCCGCGACTTCGCCGCCACAGTGGCGACCAGAGTGCGCGAAGGGCGAGGTGCGTCTCGTTGTTCGTGGCCGAGGTGCGCGAGCGAAAGCGCACCAGATCGCACTCGCCGGTGCGGTCGAGCGCGTCGGCCAGATCGGTCATCGAATTGCCCAGCGACTCGAGCGAACCGTCCAGGTCCAGTCCGACGCGAAGGTTCGAGGGACTCACGAACCAAGCGCCAACGTTCGCATCGCGCTCGTCCAGGACGGCCACAACTTGGTGGCCCACCCGCCGAACTCTTCGGTGCTCGTCGCCACGAGTCCGATCTGCTCGTCGGCGTTCAGCAGGATCAGGGCTCCGCTCTTGCCGAAGTGTCCAAAACTCGACGCGGGCCAGTTCCCCATCCAGTGATGTTTGTCACCTTGAATCTCCGGACCGAGCCCCCACGGACACGGTGAGAATCGACCGAAGCCCGGCACGAATCCGCCGAGTTGCGGGGCGTAGGTCGTGATGAGGTGGTCGCGCGTCGCTTTGGTGATGCCGTCCGGTCGGAGCCACGCGACGGCGAACCGGGCCAGATCATTCGTTGAACCGACGACGCCGGTCGACGGTCGATCCTCCAGCCGGGTGCTCGTCATGCCGAAGGCGCGAAAGACCCGTTGTTGCAACCAATTGTCGGCCGTGTTCTCGCCGAGGATCGACGACACGGCGAGGTCGATGCCGTAGTTCGAGTAGATCCGCTGGGTCCCGACTTCGACCACCGGATCGCCCTCTTCGAGTCCCAACCCACTGCTGTGCGAGAGCAAATTGGCGAGCGTCGAGCCGGGCGGGCCGACCGGCTGATCAAAACGTTGTAGTTCCCAGTCGCGCTCGACGCCGAAGGCCAACGACACGGCCATTTTGGAGACCGACGCCCACGCGCGAACCTCATTGAGATCGCCCTCTTCGGCGATCCTCTCGACCAAGCCGTCCTTCAGTGACAAGAGCACCATCGAGGGCGTGCCGGGCCACCCGTCGAGAAGGGAGTTCGTGCTCACAACACCCGATGATACCGAAGGCCCCGTAGAGTCTCGAGGGTGATAACGGTTCTCAGCGGTGGTGTGGGTGCGGCGCGACTGTTGGCCACGTTGAGCGACACGCTCGACCCCAGTGAGATCACCGCGATTGTGAACGTCGGTGACGACCTCACTATGCACGGACTCACGGTCTGTCCCGACCTCGACACGATCATGTACACCTTGGCCGGTCTCAACAACCACCAACTCGGCTGGGGCCTCGAAGGTGAGAGTTGGCGAGTGATGCAAGAGCTCGACGCCCTGGGCGGCGAAGCCTGGTTCCGACTGGGTGATCGCGACCTCGCCACGCATCTCTATCGCTCACAGCGTCTCGCTCACGGCGCCACCAAAACTGAGGTCACCGCCGAGCTGTGCGATCGATTGGGCGTGCGCGTTCGGCTCCTACCGGTCACCGACGACGCGCTCGCCACGTGTTTCGACACCGATCTCGGTCGAATGAGTTTTCAGGAGTACTTCGTGCGCCACCACCACGACGTCGCGGTCAGCGCGATCGACATCGTCGGCGCCGACGAGGCATCGGCGTCGAATGAGGTGCTCGAGTCCCTTCGCGACGCCTCGAAAATCGTGATCGCGCCGTCCAATCCGCTGATCTCCATCGATCCAATACTGCGCGTTCGTGGGGTGCGCGATCTCCTCGAGCAGCGCCGCGACGTCGTCGTCGGAGTCTCACCGATCATCGACGGTCACGCCCTGAAGGGTCCGGCCGATCGACTGCTGGCCGAGCTCGGACACGAGGTGTCCTGCCTCGGGGTGCTCGACTTCTACAAGGGACTGATCGGTACGTGGATCATCGACGAGGCCGACGCCACTCGGGCCGACGCGGTACGCAGTCGCGGCGTCGATGTCGTGGTCACGACCACGATCATGGCCGAACCCGAGAACGCCCGACGACTGAGCGCGGCGGTGCTGGCGTGAACGAACTGCGCGTCATTCCCCTGCCGTCGGTCGCGATGGTGAAAGAGGGTGACGATCTCGTTGCGATGTTCCTCGAGGCGCTTGATGCATCGGGACTGTCGCTCGAACACCGAGACCTCGTCATCGTGACCAGCAAGGTGGTGTCGAAGTCGGAGGGCCAGGTCGTCGACTTCGACGGCACCGAGGAACACAAGGCGTCGTTGATCGAGGGCGAGTCCGCACGGATACTGCGCCGCCGCGGGCCGCTTCGCATCACCGAGACGCATCACGGTTTCATCAACGCCAACGCGGGGATCGACCTCTCGAACACCGACGACGGCACGGCCGTGCTGTTGCCCAAGGACCCGGACCGCTCCGCGCGACGGTTCCGAGCGGAGATCCAACGACGCTGCAGCGTCGAAGTCGCGGTCATCATCACCGACACGTTCGGTCGGGTGTGGCGCGTCGGTGTCACCGACGTGGCGATCGGTTCGGCCGGCGTGAAACCGGTACTGGATCTTCGCGGCACGAACGACGCCACCGGCCGGGTCCTCGAAGTCACCGAGGTCGCGATCGCCGACGAGATCGCCAGCGCGGCCAATCTGGTGCTCGGCAAGGCCGAAGCGACACCGTTCGCGATCCTTCGCGGTCTCGACGACGCGTACTTCGGTGACGGTTCGATCAAAGAAGACGCTCTCCGTCGCTTGAACGAAGACCTCTTTCGCTGACTACACCCCGCCGAGGCGTACTTCGCCCGACAGTTCTGAGGCCGGCGCCACGTGCACATTCGCGCCCACGACGCACGTCGCGCCCAACTGGGAGTAGCGCCCGATCACCGCACCGGGTCCGATGATGGAAGAGCGTATGACGCAGTTACTCTGCACGATGGCCCCGGGCAAGAGCACCGCCTCTTCGAGGACCACGTGAGCGCCCACGACGCAGTCACTGTCGACGACTGAATTAGTGAGCGTCGCCGAGGCGTCGACGGTCGCCGAGGCGTGACGCCACGAACAGTTCACGATGTCGCTGAACACGTGCATTCCCTGACGACCGTTCAAGATGTCGACGTTCGCCTGCAGGTAGGTCTGGGGCGTCCCGGTGTCGAGCCAGTACGCGCCGTCGACCATGGCGAAGAGCTCGCCAGCGGCGGCGAGCGCCGGGAAGGTGTCACGCTCGACACTCACCCGGCCCACGGCCGCGATGCGATCCAGCGCACGCGGCTCGAAGATATAAGTCCCGGCGTTGACGTTGTTCGTCGGCGCCTCGTCGCGCGGTGGCTTCTCGACGAATGCGATGACCCGACCGTCCGACGTCGTCGGCACGACGCCGAATCGCGAGGGGTCGTCGACGGGATGCAGGGCGATCGTGGCCTCTCCGCCGTGGTCGTGATGGAACGCCCTCAACGTCGTGATGTTGAGGTCGGTGAGCACGTCACCGTTCACCACGAGGAACGTCTCGTCGAAGCCAAATTGGGTGGCGGCGAAGCGAATGGCGCCGGCGGTGTCGAGGGGTTCGGGCTCGACGGCGTAGTTCACGCGCACGCCCGCGATCACGTTGCTCGGGTAGGCCTCGGTGAACTGCTCCGGGAGATAGCCCAGGGAGAGCACCGTATCGGTGACGCCGTGGCGCGCCAACCATTCGAAGACGCACTCGATCATCGGTACACCGACGAGGGGCAACATCTGTTTGGGCGTCTCGTAGGTGAGCGGCCGTAGACGCGATCCCTTGCCGCCGACCAGAATGATCGACTTCAAGCTCAGCCCTTCGGCGTCGTCGTCGTGGTGCTCTTGATCGTGGTGGTGGTCGAGCCGGACTTCACGGTCGTCGTCGTGGGCGGCGTCGTGACGGTCGTCGTCGACGTCACGGTCGTCGCGTCAGCGACCATCTCTTCGTTGGTCAACTTCCCCGGCGCCTTCGGCGTCACGCCGACCGGATCAAAGGCCATCGTGATTCGAATTTCGGGCGCGAACTTGATGGTCGCGGGATTGGTCGTGATGGTCGGCTTCTTCTGGCCGAACGTCGTCCAGTAGGCGTAGCTGACCTTACCGGCCTGGCCCGGATAGAGCGTGCCCTTGCCGGTCGGGCAGGCCTGTCCGTTGGTGTAGGACGTCTTGGGGTTCGACGCACCAAGTTGGTTCTTCGGGATATTCATCTGAGTCGAACTGATGAGGAGACCGGGATACTCGTTGCCGAACTGCGCCAACGTCGCGTTATTGCCGGAGTCGGCCGCGGAGACCGGACTGATCTTGAGCACGTCGGCCGTCAGCGCGTACATGCCCTGAGCCTTCAGCGTGGTATCGGTCGACAGGAACGGCAAGTTCTTGCCGCAGGCCTGAATCGAGAGGGCGGCGAACCAGGTGGTGCCGATCTTGGGCGCGACGCCCGCGGGGTTCTTGGGCGGGTGCTCGTACTCATAGCGTGCGAAGACGGTGGCGACCAGGCCCAGGACCACGATGACGACGAGCGCCCCGTAGAAGTTGCCGGGGCGCGTCTTTTTGTAGGCCTTGCCGCCTCCCGACGCCCCGACCCTACTTACCCATCTGCCTGTTGCGCTCTTAGCCACGGAGGCAACGCTACTAAAGAATGGGACGTCGAAAAGTCGCTCCGCGTAGGGGCGGAGGGATTCGAACCCTCACTGGAGGCGGTTTAAGCGCCTTGCCTCTGCCAATTGGGCTACGCCCCCGTACACGGATGTTGCGTCGTAACCGTAATGCATTGTAAAGAGTTTCTAAACTCCTTAATTTCATAAAACGGCTAACTAGGCTGTTTTTATGATTCGCGTGCGTCGTCGGGGCACGACTCGATCAACTCCCCTCGTTGTGCTGGCCTTCAGCGTCGCCTCGTTGATCGTCACGCCCGTTGCCGCGCACGCGGCGAGCATCACCCAGACCCAGGCCATGATCGAGGCGCTGACCAACCGACTCTCGCGCCTCGAAAAGACCAGCGAAATCACGTCCAACCAGTACGACGCGGACCGGGTCAAACTGGCGACGATCACCGCGAACATCAAGAATCTCCAGGGTAAGGAAAAGGGCAAGCGCGCCGCGATCAAGGTGACGCAGAAGGCACTCGTCGCGGACATCGTGCGCGCCTACGTGCTCGGCGCCTCGGACGCGCAGATCATCGCGCTCTTCAACCAGAACGCGACCCAATTCGGCTCGCGCACGGTCTACGAGAACGAGGTCATCGGCAACCTCAACCAGTTGAAGCACGAGTACCAGAAGGAGAAGATCTCACTCGACTCCACCATTCGACTCGTCGGCATCCAACGGGTTGACGCCGGTCGCCAGACCTACGCGATGTCCCGCTTGCTCTCGCTCAACATCTACAACACCGACACGACACAAAGAACCCTCCACAAAATGACCCTCGCCTTGAAGGGTGAGATCATCACCTACGAGATCCAACAGGGCGTCGTGGCCGCGAAGAGCCACGATCTCGCGGCCGAAGAGACCGCGATCACCGCCGCCTCCGCGGTCGGTGGACAAAACGCGGCGAATGAAGTGACCAAAGCCATCGAGCAGGCCTCTCAGACGATCACCCTCGTCGACGTCGGCAGCACCGCCCAGGGTCTGGCGGCGGTCAAGGCCGCCGAATCTCAGATCGGCGTGCCCTACGTCTGGGGCGGCGAGACGCCCTACCGGGGCTTCGACTGTTCGGGCCTCGTCCAGTGGGCCTGGGCCAAGGCCGGCATCCAGATTCCGCGCACGACCGAGTCGCAGTGGCCCGACCTGGTCCACGTGCCCCTGAACGATCTCCAGCCGGGCGACCTCTTGTTCTACTTCAACCTCGACGGCGACAACGCCGTCGACCACGTCGTGATGTACGTCGGCAGCGGTCCCTACGGCTCCAGCACCGTCATCGCCGCGGCCTACACCGGCACGAACATCGGCTACGAGCCAGTCTTCACGAACGGACTAGAAGGCGCCGCGCGGCCCTAAGTCGAATCAGTTGTCGCGAACGGCGTTGGATTTCGCCGAGAGGACGCTGGCACCAACCTTGTTCGTCGCTCGCACTTCGAAGGAGTAGTGCAGTTTCTTGTTGAGTCCCTTGAAGCTGCACGTCATCGAGCTCGTGACGCAGGTCTGGGCCTTGGGGAGCGACACGACGGTGTAGGACGTAATCGCGCTACCACCGTCACTCGACGGTGCGCTCCAACGCACGGTGATGACGCCCTTCTTGTCGGCCGCCGTGACGTGTCGCGGCGCCGAGGCGACCATGGTTGGTGCAACGCCCGAGGAGTTCACCACGAAGAGTTGAATGCTCTTGCTCGCGTCGGCGTAGGAGCCCGCGACGCCGCAACTGCCGTCAGCGCTGCACGACACCTGGTAGATCGAGCCCAAGCCACCCTTGTTGAGCGACGACGTGCCGGGAACTTCGATCGGACTTGACCACACATTGGAGGATTCGTTGACCAAGAAGACTTGGGCGTTGTTGCCGCCGTCGGTGTAGGTACCACCCGCGCTACACGCGCCCGCCGCACTGCACGAGATCGAGTCGAATGCCGCACCGGCGTTGTCATTCAAAGTTTGCACGCCCGGAATCTCCGACGCGGGACTCCAGACGTGATTCGCTTCGTCGTCGACGAAGGGCTGCGCGATTCCCTTCGCGTCAGCGAACCCACCAATGGCGCTGCAGTTGCCCGCGGACGGACACGCGATGCCGCCCAAACTATTACTGAGGCCGCTCCCGAGAAGTTGCGTCGCGAAAAGTTGGGTCGCGCTGGCCCACACGCCGCCGACCTCATTGATGATGAAGGCCTGGGACTGACCCGACGTATCCAAGTAGTTTCCGCCGGCGGCGCAGTCTCCGGGGGCGCCACACGACAGCGCGGTCAACGCGGCTTCGTTGACGCGACTCAGCGCCGCGACGCCCGGTATCGCCTCCACGGGGCCCCAGAGACCGTTGTTCTCATTGATGAGAAACGGCACCAAGGTCGTGCTCGTCGCACTCAGGACCAGAACGTCGCCACCGGCCACGCACGTCGTCGCCGACGCGCAGTCGAGGCCACCGACGATGGCGATGCCACTCGGATTGAACGACGCCGATCCCTGTGCTTCCACCGGCGCAGCCCATACGCCATTCGTCTCGGTGAAGATGATCGGCTGGGCGCTCTGCGTGACGTGGTCAACGAAGGAACCGAGGCCGACGCAGTTGGTGGCCGACGTGCACGAAAGCGTGCTCATCTCGCTGGCGTCTTCGACGCTCAAGATCGTAAAGTCTGGCACTTCGGTCGGGAACCCCCACGTTCCGTTCACCTGGTTCAGGACGAACGTGTGCACGATCGTTGCGCTATCGGTATAGGAGCCTTCCGCGGTGCAACTTCCGGCCGCGGGACACGAGATCGCGATAATTCCCGCGGCCCCTCCCGCGTTGAGCGCCGCGGCCACTTCCGTGGCACTCCCCCACACGCCGTTGGTCTCTTGCGAGACGAAGGCCTGTTGCGCGGTCGAACCGTCCGTAAAGGTTCCGCCATTGACACAGTTACCCGACGACGTGCACACGATGGGACCCGGGGCTGCCGTGGACTGATTCAATGTCGCGAGTCCGGGCATCTCTATGGCGTTCGTCCAGTAGGCGTCCGCGCCCGCGTTGGCGATTGAAAAAAGGTTGAGACAGAGCACCGCGCTCACGGCGGACACGACCATGAGCAATCGGCCCCAACGGGGCCCCGAGTGATGGCGCATGATCGGTAGTACGTACTTCGCACGCGAATCGATCATTGCCAACTCCTCGCGCGCACCATTTTGGCCCCGTCGGACGCGAGAATAGCAAAGTGCTCAAATTCACAGTTCTGGAATGTGACCGCCGACGGGCTGACGCGGGCTCAGTCGCGTCGCGGCAAGAGCCAGTCGGCGACGAGTTCCGGAGCGCGGTCGCCCCACTCCTCGGCCGTGATGGCGTAGCGCGCGTGGTCTTCCCACGCGCCGTCGATCTCGAGGTAACGCTCGGCGATTCCTTCGAAGCGAATGCCGAGCTTCTCGACGACCCGTCGTGAGGGGGCGTTGCGCGGAATGATGTTCACTTCGATGCGGTGCAATTTCAGTGACTCGAAGGCGTACTGCAAGAGCACGACGACCGCCTCGGGCATCAGACCCTGACCGGCGACGGCCTCGTCGATCCAGTACCCGACGAAGGCCGACTGCAGTGGCCCGCGCTGGATTGAGGACAGCGTGATTTCGCCGAGGAAGCGACCGTCTTGGAAGATGCCGAAGCCGAAGCCCGTGCCCAGTTGGCGTTCGCGTTCTCGAATCGCACAGCGACTCACGAAGCTGCGTTGGTCGTCGGCCAGGTGCGAGGCGTGCGCCGACCTCGGCTCCCACTTCAAGAGCCAGTCGCGACACCTCGTGCGAACTTCGTACCAGCCGTCGTAGTCCTGCTCGGTCATCGTGCGCAGTACTATTCGCCGGCCGTGCAGGGAGATGGGCGAATAAATGGCTGTTCGTGTGCTCACCGTGATCGAGTCCTCACTCACCCATCGTTACAGGTCGCGGGTCGACGCGCATTTCACGCATCAAGGAGCGAATCGGCGATGCCGTCGAGAATGTCGTTCTCCGAGGTGAGTAACTCGTTCGCCCCCAGGCGGCCCATGACCGCGGCGAGCACGTAGAGACCGGCGTGGAGCACGTCTTCACGCCCTTTGACCATTCCCGGGCGGGCCAATCGAACTTCCGGCGACTCCGCGCTGAGCCGGTCACGCCAGAGTTCGACGGTCGCCAACGTGATCCGGCGATGGTGCACCGCAGCGCGGTCGTAGTGCGCGAGGCCGGCGTCGAGTTGGGCGAGCGTGGAGACGGTACCGGCCAGCCCCACGAGTCGGACGTTTCCCACGAGTGGGGCGAACTCCGGTACTTGGGCCCAGGCGCGACTCAGTTCGGCCTCGATCATCTCGCGCGCCGCGGCGTCGCTCGCGCCACTCACTATGCCCTTGCCGAGCGCTCGCTCGGTCACGCGCACGCAGCCCAATTGCATGGAATAGCTCAGGAGGACGCCGTCGATCTTCGTCGCCAGTTCGGTCGAGCCCCCTCCCACGTCGACGATCACCGTCGAGCGATCATCCGGGGGCAATCCCGTCGTGGCGCCGACGTAGGAGAACGCGGCCTCCTCGTTGCCGTCGAGGATCCTCACTTCCACGCCGGTTCGACGACGCGCCTCTTCAAGAAAGTCCTCGCCGTTGACGGCGTCGCGCACGGCCGACGTCGCCACGAGCAGTCCGCGAGCGACGCCCACTTCGTCCATCATCGTGCGGTACTCGCTCAAGACGTCGTAGGAACGTTGCATCGCCTCGGGTACCAACGTCCTCGAGGCGTCAACGCCCTGACTGAGTCGGGTGATCCGCGCCTCTCGACGCAGCGCCTCGTTGCGTTCGTTCACGATCAACAGTCGTGTGGAGTTACTGCCGCAGTCCAGGGCGGCCACGACCTCAGTCACGAACGTCCTCGAGCGTCAACTCCGGAAGTTCGATTTCGTTCGCCACGAGTTCGCCGACGGCATCACTCGCGCCCACGAGGTAGTTGGCCAGATGTGCGTGCAGGCACTTCACGCCGACGCGCGTGCCGCCGACACCGCCGCTCGGCTGCGCGCCGCCGGTGCGCACCGTGGCGAGGCGGCGGCGCGCGGCGTACTCCTCGTGCGTCCTTGCCAACGCGTCGCCCTCGACGAGGTCTTCGAAGCGGTGGACGCCCCCGTTGCCTTCAAGTCGGCTCACGGCTTCGTGGATCGCCGGGTCGACGAGCCAAAAGAGCGTGGGCATCGGCGTGCCGTCACGTAGGTGCGGTTCGTTCTCGATGACGACCGGACGTCCGTCGAGTCGTCGCACGACGACCGCGCAGCGTCCCGAGAGGGGTCGACCGAGGTACTCCTCAACGACGGCGATGTCGCCGGGCGACGCGTCGCGGAAACTCAACGCCAGAACTCAAGGGTGCGCACGAGGCGCGAAAGAAATGCCTTCGCCGAGGAATGGTGCCTCGACGTCGTCGAATGGCCCGGCGTCACCAGGGACGAAACCGACGAGGGTGAGACGAGGGGCTGCAGTCCGGGGTCGCCGATGCTTTGATCGACGTCGTTCGGTCCGATGCCCGGCAGGACTTGGATCAAACTCTGACCCGTCGAGACGAGCTGGTACTGCTCTCGCGCGAGCAGGATTGCGGCCGATTTGGAGTCGATTGACTTCGCCTGGAGCGTGAGGGCACGCTGCTGACTCTTGATCGCGTTGATCTGGGCGCTCGTCGAGTTGAGTTCGCTCTGCTGATGCCAGATTGCCGACAGCGGGAACCACCCGACCAGCATCACGATCGCCGTCACGACGGCGAGGGGCACCATCCAGTGGTTGCGATCACGAGTTACGAAGCTATTTGAAGCTGACACCTGCCGCCCCCGACAAAGACGTTGCACCAAGAAAACGGGCCTGATCCCCGAGTTGTTCCTCAAGTCTCAGCAATTGATTGTACTTCCCCACTCGCTCGGTGCGTGCCGGTGCGCCACTTTTTATCTGTCCGGCGTTCGTCGCGACGGCGAAATCGGCGATTGTGGTGTCTTCGGTTTCGCCGGAACGGTGCGAAATCACAACACTGTAACGATTTTCGATGGCTAAACGAACCGTGTCGAATGTCTCACTGAGCGTACCAATCTGATTCAACTTGATGAGGATCGAGTTCGCCACGCCGAGGTCGATTCCCTTTTGCAAAAATTCGGTGTTCGTCACGAAGTTGTCGTCACCGACGAGTTGTAATTTCTCGCCGAGTCGCGTGGTCAACTTGGCCCAACCGTCCCAGTCCTGTTCGGCCATGCCGTCTTCGAGCGAGACGATCGGATAGCGACCGACGAGGTCGACCCAGTAGTCGACCATCTCATCACTCGACAGCACTCGACCTTCGCCGTCGAGGTGATAGGCGCCGTCGCGGTAGAACTCCGACGCCGCCGGATCCAGCGCGATGGCGATGTCGCGTCCCGGCGTGCGACCGGTCGACTCGATCGCTTCGACGAGCACCTTCACCGCGGTCTCGTTGTCCGGCAGGTCCGGACCGAAACCGCCCTCGTCGCCGACGAGCGTCGAGAGCCCGCGCTTGGCGAGCAAGTTCTTCAGCGCGTGGTAGGTCTCGGCTCCCCACTGCAGCGCTTCGGAGAACGTCGACGCGCCGATCGGCATGAGCATGTACTCCTGGAAGTCGATCGAGTTCATGGCGTGCATGCCACCGTTCACCACGTTCATCTGCGGGACCGGAAGGACGTGGGCGTTCACCCCGCCGAGGTACTGAAAGAGTGGCCGGTTACTCTCCATGGCGGCCGCCTTCGCCGTCGCCAACGACACCGCGAGGATCGCGTTCGCGCCGAGACGCGCCTTGTTCGGCGTGCCGTCGAGATCGATCATGGCGAAGTCCACGGCGCGCTGGTCTTCGGCGTCAAAGCCCTCCAGCAGGTCCCTGATCTCGCCGTTCACGAAGTCGACCGCGTGCTGCACGCCCTTGCCGCCCCACGCGTCGCCACCGTCGCGTAGTTCGACAGCTTCGCGGCTTCCCGTCGAGGCACCGGACGGCGACACGGCCCGTCCCGAGGCACCTGATTCCAGGTGGACGTCGACCTCGACGGTCGGATTTCCTCGCGAATCAAGAATTTGGCGTCCCAGAACAATTTCAATGGCGCTCATTACGCTTCTCCTCTTGCTTGTTGACTACAGGTTACTAGGCGCCCGAAATCACTCAAGAAGTCGCTTCGACGATGCGTATCTCGTCACGCAACTGACGCGCGCGTTCACGCAGCACACCCTCTAAATCGACACCGGCCCACTGCGCCATCTCCACGAGCGCCACGATGGCGTCGCCCCACGTGCTCTCCACGTCCGAGCTGGACTGCGCGTCTTCGGCCCCCACGTGCGCCAACGACAGTGAGTGCACCGCGTCGATCGCCCTCGTGCGTGATCGCTCGCCGTCACCGCGAAGATCGACCAGCGCGGCCTTGCGCAGCAGCTTCGTGTACAGGATCAGCGCCGGCAGTTGCCACACGATGCCGTCAGTCACGCTCTCGCGACCCTTCTCGTCGCGCTTCAGAATCTCCCAGCGCGCCGCGACGTCATCGGAACCGTTCACCCGCACGTCACCGAAGACGTGCGGGTGGCGACCATTCAGCTTGTTGCGCACGGCGTCGGCGATGGTGGCGAGATTGAAGATCTCCTCCTCGTCGCCCAGTTCGGCGTGAAAGACGATCTGGAACAGCAGGTCGCCGAGTTCTTCTTCCACGTGGGTCGCCTCGGCACTGCCGTGACCGTCTTCGACGCGCACGAACGCTTCGAGCGCGTCGAGCGTCTCGTAGGCCTCCTCGAGCAAGTGCCGCGTCAGGGACGCGTGCGTCTGCTCCTGGTCCCACGGACACTCGGCGCGCAATCGACGCATGAACGCGACGAGGTCGTCCATGGCCTCGCCCGCCGTGCGAAGTCCGTCGATCCACAGGGACGTCAGGTGGTCGACGTCACCGAAAGAGACCAGTTCGTCCGCGGACAGTTCGACGATGACCTCATCGCTCAGTCCGACGTGATGCAGCACCGTGACGACGGTGGATTTCGGAAGCCGATCGGCGACGCTCGCCAGTATCTCCAACGAGTAGGTCTGCAAGACCAACAAGGGACCGGGGCCGCGCAGCGCTTCGACGTTGGCGAGCGCGTCAACGACGCGCAGCCCACTCGCCATCGGGTCGCGCCCGAGCGCGGCGCACGCGACGTCGATGACCGAGACGGCGGGCTCGAGCACCGTCGTGACGTCCGAACAAGCCATTAGGAGTTCAACCGTTCGCTCGGCCACCACCGGCGAACCGGGCACGGCGTAGACCACTTCTCCATCCGGAGCGCTGCGCGCCAGCTCGATGAGGTCGGACACGATGGCTTCGTAGAGCGCGTCGAAAGAGTCCGCGCGCTCATAGAACTCGTCGTAGCTGGCGACGTCGGGGAACGCCGCCGCCGCCGGGTGAACGCGGGTCCTCAGGCGAACGACCGGCGCTTCACGCAAGAGGTCGAAGGTCCGGCGCGTTATGAGTTCGGCGTCACCGGGACCGAGTCCGACGACTCGAAGGACGGGCTTCACTTATAGGTCGAAGCGCCGACGCCCAGGTTCGAGATTGTCGTCGAACCAACGTCACTGCTCGAGGGCGCGGCCGGCGCGAAGACCTCCGGGCCACTCGAGCCGAGTCCCCAACGACCGAAGGAGGGGTCGATCGCGATCACCGAGTAGTAGTAGAGGATGCGTTCCTTCTCGGTGTTGGCCGCGGTGGCGTTCGCGGTCTCGAGGTCGCTCAGGACCGCGCTCTCGGCCTGGGCGAAGGGCGTGGGCGTGCGCTTGGTGGGCGCGACGAACAGGTCGGCCTCGGCGTTGTCGTAGGTGATCTGTTCCGGCGTCGTGGGAAACGTGTTCAGGGGCGTCGACGCCGTGGCCGTGCGCACGCCGCTGAAGGAAGAACTCGTGGGTCCGAAGCAGCCGTAGACACCACCCTTCGACGCGGACGGGTCGGCCGAGAACTTCTTCGCCAGTTCCGCGACGCTCATCCCCTCGGACTGGGCTTCGTTGAAGTTCGTGATCTGCGTCGGATCGACGACGGCCACGCTCACGCAGATCGTGTCGTAGTTCGCGGTGTGCGTCGAGTAGTACTTCTTCATCGAGGCCACCGTGAGCGGCACCGTCGTGTCGAGTTTGGCGACGAGATCGAGCGAGGCCGCCTGCGAGGCGATCTCGAAGGTGCGCATCTCGGCGGGCATCTCGGCGAGCGCCTGGGCCGAGGTTCCGGTGCACGGCGTGCTCTGAGAGGCCGAGGCGGCGCTCAGTTCACCCAGGAGCGACGAGCGAGCCTTGGCCAACACCGCGGCGTCGGGGTGGAACTTCAACGTCGTCGTGGCGTAGTGGTCAATGGCCAAACCTTCGACGCGCAGATTGGCCCACGCCGCGGCGCCACTGGCGCCCATCGAGGCGCCCCCGGCACCCGGCGCGAAGCTCGCCGATCCGAGGAGCGTGACGTAACAGTCCAACGTTGCGTTCGAAGAAATCGCTGACAGTTCACTGCGAAAGGTCGAACTCGCGACCGTCGAGCCGTTCACCGAGATTCCCGATGCGTTATTACTCAAGCCGTAGAGCGTGGCTCCGAGCAGGGCGATGACCAACAGAGCTACGAGACGGCGCACACACTCAGCCTAGTAAATCAGGCATTGGCCTCTTCGGCCACCGCGACCAGGGTGGCCAGCAACTCGAGCAGCGCGTGCGGCGTCGCCCCCTCGTTCGACACCTCGACGCGCAGTTCCTTCGTCCCTTCGTCGTAGGCCCGTGAGCCGAGCGTTCGTCGCACCCGCATCTGCTGGCTGAACGAGAGATCGAGTGGCGCGACTTTGACGACGGGCTTGGTGCGGATGCCGACCCGCGCGGGCAGCACGACGACTGAATTCACGCCGTGTTCGATGCACACGAGGCGCAGTTCGCCCAGCTCGAGCAGGCCCTGGGCGGGCGCGGGCAATGGTCCGTAGCGGTCCAGCCATTCGTCACGCAGGTCGTGGAGTTCGTCAAACGTCGTCACGCCCACCAGTCGGCGGTAGGCCTCGAGCCGGGCGTCGTCGGCTTCCACGTAGCCCTTGGGCAGGTGCGCTTCGCCGGGCACGTCGAGATTGACCTGCACGACCTCGGGCACGACGAAGCCCTTCGCGTCGGCGACCGCTTCGGCCACCAGTTGCACGTAGAGGTCGTAGCCGACCGCGGCGACCGGACCCGACTGGTCGTGACCGAGGAGATTGCCGGCCCCGCGGATCTCGAGGTCGCGCATGGCGATCTTGAAACCACTGCCGAGCGCGGTGTTGTCACCGATCGTTCGCAGGCGCTCGTAGGCGGTCTCGGACAGGACCTGATCGGCCGGGTGGAAGAGATAGGCGTAGGCGCGCTGGCCACTTCGACCGACGCGCCCGCGCAGTTGGTGCAACTGTCCGAGACCGAGGCGTTCCGCGCGGTCCACTATCAACGTATTGACCGTGGGCAGGTCGATGCCCGACTCGACGATCGTCGTGCACACGAGCACGTCGAAGCGACCCTGCCAGAAGTCGACCATCACCCGTTCGAGCGTGCCCTCGTCCATCTGTCCGTGCGCGACGGCGATGCGCGCGTCGGGCACGAGCTGTCCGAGTCGTCGCGCCACCTGATCGATGTCCGAGACCCGGTTGTGGACGAAGAAGACCTGACCTTCGCGCAAGAGCTCTCGTCGCATCGCCTCGACCACCGCCGCCTCGTTGTACTCGCCCACGTGCGTGAGGATGGGCCGGCGGTCGGCGGGCGGCGTCGTGATCATCGAAAGGTCGCGGATGCCGACGAAGGCCATCTCGAGGGTTCGCGGGATCGGGCTGGCGCTCAGGGTCAAGACGTCCACGCCGATCGAACGGGCCTTGATCGCCTCCTTGTGCGTCACGCCGAAGCGTTGCTCCTCGTCCACGACGAGGAGTCCGAGGTCCTTGAAGCCGACGTTCTCAGACAGCAGTCGGTGCGTGCCGATGACGACGTCGACGCTGCCGTCTTTCAGGCCGGCCAGCGTCTCTTTGGTCTCGGCGTCGTCGACGAAGCGACTGAGCATCGTCACCCTGACCGGAAAACCGGCGAAGCGATCGCTAAACGTGGCGAAGTGTTGGCTCGCGAGCAGCGTCGTCGGTACCAGAATCGCCGCCTGCTTACCGTCCTGGACCGCTTTGAAGACGGCGCGAATGGCGACTTCGGTCTTGCCGAAACCAACGTCAGCGCAGACCAGCCGGTCCATCGGACGCGCCAGTTCCATGTCGGCCTTCACGTCCTCGATCGCCTGGGCCTGGTCGGCGGTCAACGTGAAGGGGAAGAGGTCCTCCATCTCGCGCTGCCATTCGGTGTCGGCGCCGAAGGCGTGTCCGACGGCGACATTGCGCTGGCGATACAGGTCCACCAACTCTTGGGCGACTAAGAACGCCGCGGCGCGCGCCTTGGCGCGGGTCTTTTGCCATTCGGCCCCACCCATGCGCGAGAGCGCGGGGTGCTCGCCGCCCGAATACGGCGTCAGGGCGTCGATCATCTCGGTCGGCCAGTAACTACGCCCGTCCTTGAACTCCAGGATCAAGTAGTCGCGCGTTGTGCCGTTGATCGCCCTCGTCGTCGTGCCCGAGAACCGCGCCACGCCGTGTTGGCGGTGCACGACCAGACTGCCGACGGCGAGGTCGTCGAAGAACCCGTCGACGTTGCGCGCGCGAGTGCGCGCCGCTCGGTGCACGCTCCGCCTCCCGGTGAGGTCACTCTCGCTCCACACGACGATCTCCGGGTCATCGATGCTGAAGCCCGACGCCAGCGAGCTCTCGAGCACGCTGAGGCGCACGTCGAGCACCCTGGTGGCGTCGGTCGTGACCTCCAACCCTTCGCCGCGCAGTTGGTCGGCCATGCGCTCGACGGCCGCGGCGTTCGACGTGAGCACCACCCCTCGACGTTTCGTCGACCACCCACGAACGTGCGCGGCGATGCGCGCAGCGTCGCCCTGGACGATCGGCGGCGACGTGAGATTGAGCGAACCGGTCGTCCCGGCGAGCGACGCGTCCAACGCGACGTCGATACGTCCTTCGAGGACCCGCGACCAGTCCGCGTGCAACAGTGGGATCTGCGACGTCGCCTGCCAGGTCGCGGCCACCGCGTCGGTCAGTTCGCGCTCTTCGTCGAGGAGGTCGGCCAATCGGCTCGACACGCGATCCGGTTCGACCACGACCACGGTGGCGTCGTGGACTTCATCGAGCAACGTCCGCTGCTCATCCACGAAGAGGGGCATCCAGCCCTCCATGCCGTCGAAGAGCTGACCCGTCGCGAGTCGGTCGAACGTCGCGCGGCCCCACGCCATGGCGTCGATCATGCGCTCGGCGCCTTGACGCGCGTCGTGGCTCAAGAGCCATTCGCGCGCCGGGGCGATCACTGCCTCGTCGAGGTCGTGCAGGGAACGTTGATTGGCGATGTCGAAGGAGGTCAGTCGCTCGACCTCGTCACCGAAGAAGTCGAGACGAATCGGCTCGTGTCCCTGCGCCGGCCAGAGGTCGACGATGCCCCCACGAACCGCGAACTCGGCGCGGTGTTCGACGAGGCTCTCGCGTCGATAGCCGAAGCGTGCGAGTGACGCGATGAACTCGTCGCGGTCCAGTTCGCCGCCGCGACGAACTGGCAGCGGCGCAACGATGCCTTCGGGCGAGAGGACCTGCGCGATCGAACGGGCCGACGCGATGATGATTCTCGGAGCGTGACCCGTGGCGACGCGCCAGCGCAACAGTGCCCGGGTCGCCATGGCCTGGTTGTCGGGACTGACGCGCTCGAGCGGATGCGTGTCCCAGCCCGGCCACAGGGCGACTTCAACGTCGGGGCCGACCAGCGCGGCGACTGACTCTCGTAACGCTTCGGCCTCATTCGACGTCGCCGTGACGCCGATCGTGAAGTCGTTCTCGACGGCGTAGGCCGCGACCGACAGTGGCGTCGCGAAAGAACTGGGTGAAAAAGTCCCGCGGGCGTTGTCGGCCCGAATCGCCGGGGCAACGCGTTCGAGGACTCGAACCAGGCCCGTCGCCTCAGTCACGAGCGGTTGACGCGTTGTTGGGCATCCTCGAATTCAAAGTCGAGCAGCGTCTCGATGGCGTCCGCAGCGGCGGCGACGTATTCGGCCATCGCGAGCTTCCTCGCACCGGTCGGGCGCTGCAGCACGTAGTCCGCGCCCTGCTCTTTGGACGGTGGTTTGCCGATCCCGATTCGCAGTCGCGAGAAATCGTTGGTGCCGAGCGTCTTGGCGATCGATCGCAGGCCGTTGTGGCCCGCGAGACCGCCGCCGAACTTGAGTTGCAGCCGTCCCGGTTCAAGGTCCAACTCGTCGTGCGCGACGACGAGACGCGCCAGGTCCTCGAGTGACGTTCGCTTGAGCAGTGGCGGCAACGCGGCCCCGGATTCGTTCATGAACGTGGTCGGCACGGCCAGGGTGACCGGTCCGCGTGCGGTGGGCGCCGTGGCACTGAGGGCGCGCTGGCGACTCTCGTGGGTCAGTCGTAGGCCACGGCGCTCCGCGACGAGGCGAACGGCGTCACCGCCGACGTTGTGACGTGACCCTTCGTACTCCGAACCAGGGTTCGCCAGTCCGAGGATGACCAGTGTGCTCGCACTCCCGCGTCGGTCGTGGTCGCGAAAGCGCCGCAGCGCCACGACGGGCTATTCCGCGGTTTCGGTCTCCGCGGCCGCCTTCACGGGGGCCGTGGTGCGACCGGGACGAGACGACACGACCGAAACAGTCGGGTCGCCGGCGGGCTCGACGCCCTTGGGCAACGCGAGCTCCTCGACGCGGATCGTGCCGCCGACCTTGAGATCGGAGATGTCGACGTCAATGTGGGTGGGGATCTGGTCGGGGCGGCTGCGTACTTCAATGGAGAACATCTGCTGGTCGACTTCCCAGTCGGCGTGTCGCACCTCGACCGCGTCACCGATCATGTGTAGCGGAACCTCGACCACCACGGGTTCGTTGGGGTCGACGACCTGGAAGTCCACGTGGGCGACGGTGCCGCGCACCGGGTGACGCTGGATGTCACGGGCCATGACGAGGAATTTCTTGCCGTCGGCGTCGAGTTCGATCAGTGAGTTGATGCCCTGCTCGCCTGAGACGGCGGTGCGAAACGACTTGGCCTCCACCGCGATCGGCAGCGGCTCCACGCCCTCGCCGTAGACCACGGCGGGGATCGAGCCAGCCAGGCGCAGGCGACGGGCGTTGCGAGAGCCCTTGCCCCGGGTGGTGGTCGCGTTCAAAGTGGCGTGTGACATCGAAACTCCTATCGAGTGGCTGGCGCAAAGGCTGCGCGCACAGGAAAACAAGTCTAGCCCGCCTCGCGCGAGGGCCCCAAGCTCAGAGCAGGTTCTCGCCGCCGAAGATGTCCGACACCGAGGCGTCCTCGAAAATCGCCGAAATCGCGTTCGCCACGATAGTCGCGATGGAGAGGATCTCGAGGTTCTCAAATCGCCTTTCGGGGCCGAGCGGCAGGGTGTCGGTGACGATGACGCGACTGATCGGTGCGTTGAAGAGTCGGTCCACGGCCGGCGGCGAGAAGACGGCGTGCGTGGCCATCACCCAGATCTCCTCGGCGCCGTGGGCCTTCAAGAGGTCACAGGCCGCCACGATCGTGCCGGCGGTGTCGATCATGTCGTCGATCAAGACGCAGTGACGGCCGTTCACGTCACCGACGATGTGGCGCGCTTCGGCGATATTGGCCTGGCCGCGCGGGCGCGTCTTGTGGACCAGGGCGAGGTCACAGCCCAGGTGCTGGGCGTAGCGCTCGGCGACCTTCACGCGTCCGGCGTCCGGGGCGACGACGACCAGGTCGTGCGGGTTTTCGGCGTTGGCCTTCAGGTACTCCTCGAACACCGGCGCGGCGACCAGATGGTCGACCGGGATGTTGAAGAATCCCTGGATCTGGCCGGAATGGAAGTCGACCGAGAGCACGCGGCTGGCCCCGGCCGCCTGGAGCATGTCGGCGATGAGCTTGGCAGTGATGGGCTCGCGCCCGGCCGATTTACGGTCTTGTCGGGCGTAGCCGTAGTTGGGGATGACCGCGGTGATGCTCTTGGCCGACGCGCGTTTGGCGGCGTCGATCATGATGAGCTGTTCCATCACGGCGTCGTTGACCGGCGTGGCGTGTGTTTGCACGATGAACACGTGCGCGCCACGGATCGACTCGTCGAAACGACAGTGGATCTCGCCGTCGGCGAACTCGCGCAGATTGGCTTCGGTGAGCGTGACGCCGAGCTTCTCGGCGATGTCCATCGCGAGGGCCGGATGACAGCGCCCCGTCACCATCACGAGGCGCCGTTTGGCGAGTGTCTCCACGGCGCCAGCGTACAGGGTTGAGGGAGGTCGCCTAAGGGGTTCGGTAGGAGAAAGGCGTCACGACCTCGCCCGAGGCGATGACGGCGCCGGGCGCGAGCACGACGAATGACTCCACGCGAGCCTCGGCGCCGATACGCGCGTTCGTCGCTTCGATCGTCGCCACTTGGGCCGACTCGCCGACGAACACGTCGTTCAGAATCGCGTTGGGCCCGATGCGCGCACCGCGCTCGACGACGCAGTGTCCCTTCAAGACCGTGCCAGGCAGCAACGAGACCTCGGGCGCCAATTCGACGTCGGCGTCGACGTAGGTGTTGAGCGGGCTCCAGATGATGACACCGCGATGCAGCCACTTCTCGTTGATCCGTGCGCGCAGCACCGACTCGGCGCCGGCCAACTGCACGAGGTCATTCACGCCGGCCGCCTCTCGGGGGTCCTCCAAAAGAAGTGCCTGTGTGACGTGACCGGCTTCGTGCAACACGGCGATGAGGTCGGTCAGGTAGTACTCGTTCTTCGCGTTCTGTCGACCGACGCGGCGAAGCGCCGGACCGAGCAGGCTCGCGCGCACCACCATGATCGACGTGTTGATCTCGGTGATCAATCGCTCGTCGGCGCTCGCGTCGCGCTCTTCGACGATGCGCGCGATCGCGCCGTTCTTCGCGTGCACGATGCGTCCGTAGCCCGAAGGGTCATCGACCTCGGCGGTCAACACCGTCAACGCGGCTTGGCTCTCGCGATGCACGTCGAGCAGTCGGGCGACCGTGCTCGGACGAAGCAGTGGCGTGTCGCCCGGCAGGATCAGGACATCACCGTCGCTCGTGCCCAGTTCGTCGTCGATCGTCGGCAGCGCGACCGAGACCGCGTGGCCGGTGCCCAGTTGTTCACTCTGTTCGACGAACACCAGGTTGACGTCGGCGCGCGCGCGTTCGGTCAAGGCCTTCTCGACCCACGTCGCGCCGTGTCCGACGACGACGACCGTCGCGCGCACGTCTTCTTGGGCGGCGGCGTCGAGCACGTAGAGCACCATCGGGCGTCCGCAGAGGTGATGGAGCGGTTTAGGACGGGTCGACTTCATTCTCGTGCCTTCGCCCGCGGCGAGCACTACGACACAGGTTGGACGGCTCACCCCCCTATTTAATCATTTCCTTCTACGATTCCACTTGTGACAGATTTCTCCTACGACGAGTTCGCTTACTTTCACGAGAACATGAGCGAATGGAATATTGAGTCGGCTGTGCCGAACGTGCGACGCTTCTTCGTCGCCGTCGACGGACTTCGCCAACTCAGCGGACTGCGTTGGGGCGACGGCGAACCCGAGTTGACGCTGCTGCACGGCGGCGCGCAAAACGCCCACACCTACGACACGGTCGCGCTCGCGCTGTCACCGCACTCGCTCCTCGCCCTCGACCTGCCCGGTCACGGCCACTCCGATCCTTCGATCTATCCGGCCTCGGCGATCGCGAGTCACGCCCTGGACGTAGAGCGCGCGCTCGAACAACTCATCACGCCGCCGCGCCCGCTCGTCGGTATGTCACTCGGCGGCCTGACGGCGTTGATCGTCGCGCACGACCGCTCGGACCTCGTGAGCGCGTTGGTCCTGATCGACATCACGCCGGGCGTCAACGCCGAGAAGGCGCGACACATCACCGACTTCGTGAACGGCCCGACTACCTTCGACGACTTCGACACGCTGCTCGAGCGAACGAAGCAACACAACCCGACGCGCACCGAGTCGTCACTTCGTCGCGGCGTCTTGCACAACGCCGTACAGCGCGCCGACGGTTCGTGGGTGTGGCGACACCAACAACACGGAAAGTCCGAACTCGAGGCGCCCGACGTCGGTGACCTCTGGGAGACGCTCTCGGAGCTGTCGATGCCCGTCACGTTGATCCGCGCGATGGGACCGGGCTCGGTCGTCGACGATGAGGACGAGGCCGAGTTCCTGCGACGGCTACCGAACGCGACGATCGTGCACGTCCCCGACTCCGGTCATTCGGTCCAGGGCGACCAGCCACTGGTCTTGGCCGCACTACTCGAGCATCACGCATTGGAGGTGAACTAGCTGGCGGGGGAGGGCTCGAACCTCCAACCTACGGATTCAAAGTCCGTCGTTCTGCCGATTGAACTACCCGCCACCACTGATGCCCGGACAATCTTCGGAGATTCTTAGCGAATGTCTGAAGACGCTTAACACCAACCAGCAACACTAGAGCCTGTACTACCAAACTGAGAAAGCCGTGTCGTGACCGCCCCATCAACAAACTCCTACATCGCGATCGTCGACGACGACGCGGCGATTCGTAGCGCCCTCGGACGCGCCCTGCGCATGGAGAACTACGACGTCGAACTGTTCGAGGACGGCCTCAGCGCGCTCAAGGCGATCCAACTGCGCGCCCCGGACGCCATCGTGCTCGACTTGCAGCTTCCGGATATCGACGGACTCGAGATCTGTCGTCGCATTCGCCGTTCCGGGGACACGACGCCGATTCTCATGCTGACGGCGCGCGACGCCGTGAACGACCGCGTGGCCGGTCTCGACGTGGGCGCCGACGACTACCTCGTCAAGCCCTTTGACCTGGCCGAGCTGTTGGCGCGGATGCGCGCGCTGCTGCGCCGTCACAACCTCATCGAGGGCGATGGTGCGGTACTGCGCTTCGAGGACCTTTCACTGAATCCCCAGACCCGCGAAGTTCATCGAGGCCCGAGGTCGGTCGAACTCACGAAGATCGAGTTCGACCTGCTGGAGTTGTTTTTACATCACCCACGACAGGTGCTCACGCGCGATCAGATCCTCGACCTCGTCTGGGGCTACAACTTCGACTCCGGGACCAACTCCCTGGCGGTCTACATCGGTTATCTTCGCCGCAAGCTCGAAGAGGCGAACGAAGTGCGACTGATCCAGACGGTGCGCGGCGTGGGTTACGCGCTTCGCACCACGTGACCTTTCGCTCGCGCGTCATCACCGCGACGGTCGCCGCCGCGGCCATCGCCGTCATCCTCGCCTGTTTCGCCTCCTTCTTGACGACGCGCAATTCGTTGATTCACTCCGTTGATGAGTCACTCCACGCCGAGGCGACGCCGAGCGGCGGCGGTCACGAAATAAGCTTCGTAGCGTTCCTCGTGCTCCCGACGGGCCAGACGGTACTGCTGCCGACGGGCCAGACGGTACCTTCGTCGAGAATTCACGTCGACGCGACGATCCTGGCCGTCGCCAGGGGCAAGAGCCAGCCGGTCTATCGCACCGTCGCCATCGGAGGGAACAACTACCGCGAGCTCATCGTGCCCATCGTGGCCAATTCAATCGGGACGTGCGCGGACGTCAACGCCTGTCTGATCAAGACGACGTCGGCCGAACTGTTCATCACCAACATCGACGGTCAAGTAAATGAGCTGCGCAATCTCGTGCGGACGCTGACCTTCGTCGCGATCGGCGGACTCTTGCTCGCCCTCGGGCTCGGTCTGTTCCTCGCGCGAACCGCGCTACGACCGCTCGAGGAGGTGACGAACGAAATCGAGACGGTCGCCGAGACCAACGACCTCGGGTATCGCCTCACCGAAGGCGACGAAGACGAACTCGGTCGACTCCGGCGCGTATTCAACCGGCTGCTCTCGTCCGTGGAAAGCAGCCAGATCCTGCAGCGCCAGTTGGTCGTGGACGCCAGTCATGAATTGCGCACTCCCCTCACTTCGTTGCGCACCAACGCACAAGTCCTGAGTCGCGCCCGGGAGTTGAACCCCGACGATCTTCGTCAACTGACCGACGACATGGTCACGCAGGTCGACGAACTCGCTTCGCTCGTGACTGACCTCGGCGAACTCTCACGTGGCGAACGAAGTGAAGGCACGATCGAGACCCTGCGGCTCGACGACTGCCTCGATGAATGCGTCGACACGGCTCGCACCTACGCGCGAATCAAGGAGATCACGATCGACGTCAACGTCGAGCGATCGAACGTTCTTGGACGGCGCGATCGTCTCGAACGCGCGATCTCGAATCTCCTCACCAACGCGATCAAGTTCACGCCGAACGGCGGTCGCATCGTGGTCGAGTCGCGCGACGGCACGTTTTCGGTGAGCGACAGTGGCTCCGGAATCACCGAGACCGACCGGCCCTTCATCTTCGACCGTTTCTGGCGCTCGGCGTCGGCGCGGGCCCTTCCCGGATCGGGACTGGGCTTATCGATCGTCGCGCAAGTCGTCGCCGAACTCCAGGGCACCGTGTCGGTGGACCGCGACCCCCAGCTGGGCGGAGCTCGATTCACGATCACGTTACCGATTGATGACAATCCGTAGAACTGGCACAACATAGCGTCAAATTTGCGGCGCTTCTTAACGTTTCCCTTTCATCTTCTTACGCCCGGGTGGGAGAATTCATCACTAAGGAGATCGATGACCCCCTCGAAGCGCACCCCCCAGCAGCGCGACCGACGCTTCGCGCGCGCACGACATTTCACCCAAGCGATCTTCCTCGGGTCGTGTGCGACGTCGGCGCTCTTCGTCGGCTACGCGGCCAACGCCGCCCACTCGGTGACGACCGTCGCGGTGACGCCGCCCACGACGAGTGCGGCGACGACGACTTCGGAGGTAACGACCACGACGGTGCACCACGAGACGGCGACGACCACTGTTCCGAAGACGACGCCCACGACTACCGCGCGCTCGGTCCCAACGACGCCGACGACGCTGAAGAAGGTCACGCCGACGACGGCCTATACTCCCCCGACGACCGCGCCGGTCACGACGACGACGGTCTGTTCGTCGACGCCGTCCGGTCGGGTGATCTGTTACTAGGACCATGATGAAGTTCGAGATCTGGGGTCTGACGGGCACCCTCGCCACCGAGCACGACGGGCAGATGGAAGAGGCCACGAAACGGCTCTGGTACTGGTTGGACGCGGTCGACGCCTCGTGCAATCGCTTCCGCGACGACTCGGAACTCTCGCGACTCAACGATAGTCACGGGGCGACGATGGCGATCAGTCCGACGTTGGAGTTGGCGCTCGAGGCGGCGTTGCTGACCGCCGACGTCACCGGGGACATGGTCGATCCCACCGTCCTGCCCGCGTTGCTCGCCCTCGGCTACGACCGGGACTTCGACGAACTCGCCCACGGCGACTCGATTCGCGAGCTCGCGTCGGTGCCGTCGATGGGACCGTCGTCGATCCACCTCGACCTCGACGAGCACACCGTCACGCTTGACCCGCCGTGTCAACTCGATCTCGGCGCGAGCGCCAAGGCGCTCGTCGCGGACCTCATCGCCGATGACGTCGCGCCCTCCGGCGGCGTGGTCGTGGAACTCGGCGGCGATGTCGCCGTGCGCGGCGAAGGACCGGAGGGGCCCTGGGCGATCTCGGTGAGCGACGCGCTCGTCCTCCACGGTAACGAACCGCGCGTCGCGCTGGTCCACGGCGGGATCGCCACGTCCTCGACGGCGTCGCGCACGTGGCGAGTCGGTGAGCGCATCGTCAACCACATCGTCGATCCGCGTACGGGACGCTGTGCCCAGGGTCTCTACACGACCGCGACGGTCAGCGCGAGCGACTGCGTACTCGCGAACGCCTTCGCGACCGCGGCGTTGCTCTGGAACGAAGACGCCAGCTACCACATCGCCCAGGCCGGCTGGTCGGCGCGTCTCGTACGGCGCGACGGTTCGGTGGAGTTCGTCGGCGGCTGGCCCGAGGACGGGGCGGCTCGATGATCGCCCTCACCTCGCCCTACCTCTGGTACGTCACGCGCGCGACCGGACTCGTGACGCTGGTTCTCTTCACGATCGTGGTCTGTCTCGGCACATTCGTTGCCAATCGGGTGGGCGGGACCAACGTCGGTCGTTTCGAACTCAACGAGCTGCACCGATCGGTGTCGATGACGGCGATGGCCTTTCTGGTCCTGCACATCCTCTCGACGATCCTTGATAGCTACGTACCCACCGGTTGGCTGTCGGCCGTCATCCCGATGACCTCGTCCTACAAACGCTTCGACGTCGCCCTCGGCGCCGTGGCGTTCGATCTGATGCTCGCGGTGTGGGCGTCGAGCCTGATGAAGGCGCGCATCGCCAACGGATCGTGGCGATTCATCCACTGGCTCTCCTGGTTGGCGTTCGTGGCCGCGACCTCGCACGCTTTCCTCATCGGCACCGACGCTCGCTCGGGCATCGGTCTCGCGGTCGTCATCAGCTGTGCGCTCGCCGTCGTCGCCACCGCTCTGTGGCGCTACCTGAAGCGGCCCACGCGCGCGTTGGGCCGAACGGCACTGTCGCCCCTCGCGCGGCACGGGGCGCCCCGCGACACGAAGAACGCCCCCGGCGAAACCCACCGGCGAAATCGAGTGCGGCGATGATGAGGGACGTCACACTGCCTCGTGTCATGTGGGGCGCCTCGGGTCGGCCGCTGACCCTTCGCGAACACGAGATGACGTTCGGCGCCGCGAAGGCGGGTGCCGCACTCGCTGGCGAACTCGAAGCCTCCGGACTCATGGGCCGCGGCGGCGCCAATTTCACGACCTCGAAGAAGGTGGAGCTCTTGCGCGCGCAGCGCGGCCATCACAAGGTCCTGGTCGTGAACGCGATGGAGGGCGAACCGGTGGGCCACAAGGACCGGACCCTCCTTTCGACAAACCCTCATCTCGCGCTCGACGGCGCCCAGTACCTGGCCGCCTTGATCGGAGCACGCCGCGTCGCGGTGTGCGTGTCGCGCAAGGACTCCGCGATCGTGCACCACGTGCAACGAGCCCTGCACGAGCGCGAGCGTCGCGGCGGCGGTCCCGAGTTCATCTTGCACACTCCGCCGTGGCGCTACGTTGCGGGCGAGGAGTCGGCGCTCGTGCACTGGCTGAACGACAACGAGACGATGCCGCAGTACCGACCACAGCGCCCGCACGTGCTGCACGTCGGTCGCTCCCCCGCGTTGGTCGTGAACGCCGAAACGTGCGCGCACGTCGGACTGATCAATCGATTCGGCGCCCACTGGTTTCGCGAACTCGGAACACCCTCGAGCCCCGGCAGCGCGCTGGTGTCGGTGTCGGGCGCCGTGCGTCGACCGACGGTGCTCGAGGTCGCACTCGGGACGCCGCTGCGCTCGATTCTGCGCGAGGCCGGCGCCGACCCCGATCCGCTCGCGCTACTCACCGGCGGCTACGGCGGTGCGTGGCTCGACGGCGAACACCTCGACGCCGCGTACTCCAACGAATCTCTTCAACCCCTCGGCGCCACCGTCGGCGCCGGCATACTCGTCGTGGTGCCCAGGGGAGCCTGCGGGCTCGCCGAGACCCAGCGCATCGTGAAGTGGATGGCGAATGAGAGTTCGCGTCAGTGCGGTCCCTGCGCGTTCGGTCTGCCCGCGCTCGCCGAGGACCTGGGAGCCCTGCTGCACGGTGCACGCGATCCCCACGGTGTCTTGGTCCGGCTGAAGGAACGATGTTCGGTCATCCAAGGACGCGGGGCCTGTCGCCACCCCGACGGCGTCGTGCGACTCGTGGCTTCGGCTCTCACGGTCTTCGCCCGCCACATCGAGGACCACGTGAGCGGATCACCCTGTGAGGCGTTGACGACCCCGCGACGTTGGGTGGCCGTGCCGGCGCTGGAGCACGAGTCTGAGTTGGTGTGGGAATGACACGCCGCTCCGACCACTTCGTGTTGCGCGTCGATCCGATCCTCTGTGACGGATTCGGGCACTGTCACGAACTCGCGCCGGAACTGGTGCAGGTCGACGAGTGGGGGTATCCGATCATCCACGATCAGGCCACGTCGACGAGTGAGCTCGCACTACTGAAATCGGCGCGCCTGGCCGTGCGGGGTTGCCCCCGTCAGGCACTGCGAATCGAGCGCGTGACCAGCCACTCCGAGACACCGCGCTGAGCGATGCCTTTTGGTCGCGGAGGCAAAAGCGACTAAGTTAGTTCGAGCCATGGGATCACTAATCAAGAAGCGCCGTAAGCGCATGCGTAAAAAGAAGCACAAGAAGATGCTGAAGCGAACCCGCTTTCAGCGTCGCGCCGCCGGTAAATAGGCTTCTCCGACCCCTACTGGGGCGTCGTCGTGAGCGTGGATAACTGGAGAGGGCCCTCGGGGCCGGTCATGTCCCAACGGCTCTCCGTCGCGCCCAGGTGACCCTCCACGAACATCGACGAGCCTGATCCGGCCAGTTGCACCGCGGAGCCGATCTCGGCGCGCAGCCACGCTAGGGTCGACGCCAGTCTCGGTTCGACCCGGCCGGCCGGCTCTTCCAGGTGATTGGTCCCCTTCGCCGTCCAGCCGTCGGCCCGCATCTCGTCGTAGGCCCGGTAGCACGCGGCAGTCGAGACGCCGAAGTCCGGCACGATGAGCGTGAGGTTTCGTTCCTCGAAGGCCAAAGTGCTCAGTCGTTCTCCCACCCCTTCGACGAGGGCGCGTCCGCCGAGCTGGCAGAACGGCACGTCGCCGCCGAGGGTGACCGCGAGTTCATTGGACACTCCCCCGGCCCAGCGAAGGATGGCCGCCGCGTCGGCGCTCCCGCCGCCGAGGCCGCCGCCGACCGGGATGGACTTCTCCACGCGCACCCCGGCGCGACGTCCCACGAGCTGCAGGGCCCGCACGATCAGGTTGTTCTCGTCGGACACGATCTCGGTCGCGAACGGATTGAGGATCTCCAGGTGGTCCGTGGTGTCGTCGACGAAGAGGACGTCGTGGAGCGCAATGGTCGTCATCTCGCTACGCAGTTCGTGCAAGCCGTCGTCGCGCACACCAGTGATCTCTAAGTTCCACGTGAGCTTGGCGTGGGCCAGCAGTTCGATCACTTGGCGGCGGCCAGTCTCGCGAATTCCTCGATCGTCAACTCTTCCGGTCGTCTCGTCTCGGCGACGTCGGCGCGTTCGAAGACCCCCTCACTCGACCAACCCGCGAGCGATCGGCGCAGCATCTTTCGTCGTTGACCGAAGGACGTGCGGATGACCTCGAAGAGGTCGGCTTCGCTGACGAGTGACGGATCGACGCGCACTTCGGGGCGACGGATAATGGACACCAACGCCGATTCGACGTTGGGCTTCGGCAAGAAGACCGTCGGACTGACCTTGCCCACGACGCGCGCGTCAGCGAAGTACTGGAGGCGCAGCGACGCCGCGCCGTAGGCCTCGTCGCCGGCGTGAGCGGCGAAGCGCTCACCGACTTCCTTTTGCACCATGACGAGCATCCGGCGGATCAGCGGTTCGCTCTCGAGCAGATGCAATACCAGTGGCGTGGCGACGTTGTAGGGAAGATTGGCGACGACAATGGCGTCGCGGCCCTGCAGGATCTCCGCGTACTCGGCCCGAAGAGCGTCGGCGTGATGGACCGTGACGCCGCGGGGTTCGACGATCGAGCGCAGTGGTTCGAGGAGGTAGCGGTCGACTTCCATCGCGTGCACCTCGGCGCCGGTTTCGACGAGGGCCAGCGTGAGCGATCCGAGACCGGCGCCGATCTCGAGCACGAGGTCGCCTTCGCCCACGTCGGCCAGGCGCGCAATTCTTCGAACCGTGTTGGGATCGACAACGAAGTTCTGACCGAGCGCGCGCGAGGGTTTGAGACCGTGTTCTTCAAGCAGTGCCCGAAGTTCGGTGCGGGTATGGGTCACCAACTGACTTTAACGAGGACGACCCCTTTGGACAGAGGTGCCAGTTCAGCGAACTGTTGCGTGTCGAGGTCGACCACCCGGTCCCCGTGGGCCGCCTCTCGGTCCGACGCGATGCAGTGGACGACCTTGCCGGTCGCGAGATCGCGGATCGTGATCCGGGTGCCGCGCGGCAAGTACCAGGTGGCGCAGTGACCCGGGATGTAGCGGTACCACGTCGCGTCGCCGACGCGGTACTTGCCGTGCTTCTTCTTCTTGGGCTTCAAGGTCGTGGTCGTCACGGGTCTGCAGATCGTGGTCGTCGTCGTGGGCACAATCGTCGTCGTGGTCGTCGTCGCGCCGGCGATGGTTGTCGAGGACGGTTCTGAGGTGGTCGTCGTCGCTGGCGCCGTCGTCGTCGTGGGCGCGCAGGTCGGCTTCTTCTTCAGCGTCGTGGTCGTCACGGGTTTGCGAACCGGCTTTTTGGGCTTCGGTCGTCGGGTGGTGACGGTGAGTGTGATCGTGGCGTGCCAGCGCACTCGGGTCCCCGCCGCCGGGGATTGTCGCAGGACGACGGTCCATTTACTGTCCGAACTTCCTGGTCCGCGGGTATTAAAGAACAACTGCACACGTTTCATGACGGCGTAGGTCCGTATCCGCGACAGACCGACGAGCCGAGGGACCCGACGCGCGGCGTGCGGGTTCGCGCTCGACACCCGCACCGTCGCCTGGAAATGCCAGGGCACGACGGTGCCGGGCCGCGGCGACTGACCCACGGCCTCTTTCCACGTGCCCTTCGCGCTGCCCGGACCCGTGGTCACGAAATACAGCGCGTCGGCGTGCATGACGGCGTAGACCCGGGCGCGACTGAGCCCAATGAGGTCGGGCATGTGACGACGGGCGTGTGTGGAGGCGTCAGCCGTCGCGGGCGCGACGAACACCGCGGACGCCATCAATGCGACGATCATGATCAGTACCGACAACGGACGCGCCAGCGCCCGCGGGTTTGATGCCCTCAGATCTCCACCCTCCGCCACCACATCGGGGGAGAGGCAATACCCCCGGCCCACAACGCTACGAGAGGGTGGGCCTCGAGGCAACTCACCCTACAAGAATCCCGTGAACGACCTGATTACAGGTTCTTTATCTAGGTGGCAACCGGAAAAGTCGGGCCGTATTCGCACTCGTGGCCTCGCGAAGTTCGACGAAGCTCTCGTCGCGCAGTTCGGCCACGAATTCGCCCACGACCGTGACGAAGGCCGGCTCGTTGGCCCTTCCCCGGTACGGCACGGGCGCCAGGAACGGACTGTCGGTCTCGACGTGGAGCCGGTTCAACGGCACCGCGCGCACCGCCTCACGAAGCAGTTCGGCGTTCTTGAACGTGACGACCCCGGAGATCGAGATGTCACAGCCCAGCGAGAGACAGGCCTGCGCGTCATCGGGCGTGCCGGTGAAACAGTGCACGACGGTGCGCTCGGGTACGCCTTCGCTCTTCAAAAGTTCGAAGAGGTCGTCGAAGGCGTCGCGGGCGTGGATGACGAGGGCGAGGTCCAACTCGTGCGCCAGCGTGATCTGGCTCGCGAAGGCTCGGCGCTGGTCGGCGCGCGGTGAGTGCTCGTAGAAGTAATCGAGGCCACATTCGCCTATTCCCACCAGTTTCGGGTGGCCCCTTCGGGCTAACTCTAGGACCGGACCGATGTCCTGGAGGGCGTCGTGGGGGTGCAGTCCGACGGTCGCGTAGATCTCGACGGGGCTCTCGACACTCGTGATTTCCAGGGCCTGAGCCGAGGTCGTGGCGTCGGTGCCGATCACGACGACGCGGTCGACGCCCCCGTCGTAGGCGCGCGCCAGGGTGTCCTCAAGTTTCGCCGTCGTCTCTTCGTCGCCCAGGAACTGTTCCTGGAGATGACAGTGCGCGTCGCTCCAGTGACTCACTGATCGCTCTTCATCCGTGGGAAGAGAGGCTCACCCTTTTGGATCGTCGCGTCACTGCGGTACTGACCCCAGGTCGAACTCGACGAGAAGACTTCGTCACACGGTGAGCCGGTGAGACCGATGCGCCGCCATATCTCTTCACAGACCTTGGGCATCGCGGGCGTGGTGAGGATGGCGACGAGGCGAATCGCCTCGAGGGCGTCACCCATTACGGCGTTCAGGTCCGCTCCGGGCTCCATCTTCCACGGAGCGTGTTGTTCGAGGTAGGCGTTGGTCGCTCCGATGAGTCCCCACGTCGATTCGAGTGCGCTCTGGGGCGCGAAGCCGTTCCACGCCGTCGCGCTGTCGACAATCGCGAGTTCGGCCGGCCCGCGTAGCGCTGAATCCTCGCGCGGTGTGGGCGCCACGCCGTCGCACTTAGTGGCGACGATGGTCGTCACGCGCGCGACGAGGTTGCCGAGGTTGTTGGCGAGGTCGGTGTTGTAGCGCGCGAGGATTCCCTCGTGCGAGAAGTCGCCGTCATTGCCGAGGGCCGTTTCGCGCAGTAGGTAATAGCGAATCGGATCGACGCCGAATTCGCTCGTCAGAACGATCGGCGCGATGTCAGTGAGTCGAACGGCACCTTCTGAAGCCATGGTCTTGGAGAGTTTCTGACCGCCCAGAAGGAGCCACCCGTGCACTTGCACGTGAGAGACCGGGCCGATGCCCGCGGCCATGCACATCGCCGGCCACCAGACGCAGTGGAAGCGGATGATCTCTTTGCCGATCAAGTGGTGCGAACTCGGCCACCACTTGGCCACTTCGTCGTCGTCACGTCCGTAGCCGATCGCCGTCAAGTAGTTGATCAGCGCGTCGTACCACACGTAGAAGACGTGCGCGTCGTCCCACGGCACGGGCACGCCCCACGAGATCGATGAGCGGGTGATCGAGATGTCGCGAAGGCCGCCGTTGATGAAGGACAACGCCTCGTTGCGCTTGGTCTCGGGCGTCACGAAACCGGGGTTGGCGGCGTAGTGCTCCTTCAGCTGTTCTTCGAACGCGCTGAGGCGAAAGAACCAGTTCTCCTCTTCCATCTCGATGAGGTCACGACCGTGGATCGGGCACTTACCGTCGACGCTGGTCTCGATCGTGTAGTAGTCCTCGCAGCTGACGCAGTACAGACCCTTGTACACGTCCTTGTAGATGTAGCCGTTGTCGTAGATCGCCGTGAGGAACTTCTGCACGCTCTCGTAGTGGCGCGGTTCGGTCGTGCGGATGAAGTCGTCGTAGTGGATGTCGAGGGCCGCCCACGCATCGCGAAACTGCTGGGACTTGGCGTCGGTCCACTCCTGGGGCGACTGCCCGTTCTTGGCAGCCGCGTCGGCCACCTTTTGGCCGTGCTCGTCAGTGCCGGTGAGGAACTTCGTCTCGTCGCCGATCAGCCGGTGCCAGCGCGCCAGGGCGTCGGCGTTCACGGTCGTGTAAGCATTCCCGACGTGGGGTGCGTCGTTCGCGTAGTAAATCGGCGTCGTGAGATAGAAGCGAGCCATCGCTCAAGGATAATGAATCAGAGGGCGTCGTCGGCTCGAAGTGCCAGCGCCATCTGATAGACAACGCGGTGCGCCACGCCGAGTGATTCGGCGACGAAGGAGACCGCGTCGCGGGTACTCGCTCCCGCATCGACCTGATCGCGCAGGGCCGCGCGAATCAACTCATCGTCGACGACCTCCACTTCAGTGTTGCCTTCGAGTACGACAACGATCTCTCCGAGAACCTCTCGGGCGTTCACGAGGGTCGCGATCTCCTCGACGGTGCCGCGAAGGACCTCTTCGTGGAGCTTGGTGAGCTCGCGCGCGACACACGCGCGGCGCGCACCGAATCGCCCGACCATTTCATTCAGTGTGGCCGCGAGGCGCTGGGGCGACTCGAAGAAGACGATCGTCCGGGGTTCGTGCATCCACTGGGCGTAGAGCGCTTCGCGTTCGCCCGACTTTCGCGGCACGAAGCCCTCCATCGCGAAGCGCTCGGTCGATAGACCACTTATCGTGAGCGCCGCCACGACCGCCGACGGTCCGGGGGCGGTCGTGACGAGGAGACCAGCGTCGGCGACCGCCGCGGCCACCCGAGCCCCGGGATCACTAATGCCCGGCGTGCCGGCGTCGCTGATGACGACGACGGTCTGTCCGCTCGCGACCTGCGCGACGACCTGATCACACAACGACGCTTCGTTGTGTTCGTGCAGTGCGCGCAGTCGTCCGTTGACCGCGATTCTGTGGGCGCTGAAGAGCGTGCTCGAACGACGCGTGTCCTCGCAGTAGATGACGTCGGCGCTCTCAAGCAGTTCAAGAGCGCGTCGCGAGATGTCGCCGAGATTCCCGAGCGGCGTCGCGACGAGGACGAGTTGACCAGCGGTGATCTCACTGTTCTCCACCATCGCCTCCTCGTTTGGCTCGCCGGACCCGCTATCAACTAACATTGTCACCTATGTCAAAGCGAACCGTGAAGCGCAAGATGCGCGCCAAGAAGAAGGCCAACCACGGTAAGAAGCCGAACTGCGGTCGCGGCTAACGCCGTTTCTACAAGACCCCGTCCCAGGCGCAGTCCCGTTCGCGTAGGACCTGGACCAGTGGCGTCGGTCGGTCGCTGATCAGCCCGTCAACCCCGACGTCGAGCAGTTGGTGCATCTCACCGGGGTCATTGATCGTCCACACGTGAACCGCGATACCCGCGTCGTGGGCCGTCTCGACGAAGCGCTCGTCGACCACGCTGACGTCGCCGTAGACGGCGGGCACCTGAAAGGCGCACACCGGCGGCACACTCGGTACACCCTCGAGCATCGAGAAATAGAACGTCGCCGCCTCCCCCGTCGCGGCCGAGGTCGCGACCTCGGGGGCGAGGGAGCGGAATCGCTGCACCGCCGCGTCGTGGAACGAGCCGACGATGACCGACGACACTCGATCGAGTCGGCGAAGCTCGTTCGCGAGCAACTCCTCGTAGGGCTCGACGTCCGGGTCGGTGCGCTTCAAGTCCAGGTTCAACAACACGCCCGGGAATTTTTCGACGACCTCTTCGAGCGTCACGATCCCGAAATCACGATTCGCGGGAGCCTTGCCGCGCTCGACGTAGTCCGAGGGCTCCTTACCGTGCGTGACCGTCGCACCGGCGATCCACCAGTAGGCGTTGTCCATATCGCGCAACTGCGCCAACGTGAGGTCGGCTATCGCCCCGTGATGGTTCGTCGTGCGGTCGACCGTGTCGTCGTGACAGACGACGAGGTGTCGATCCGCGGTGGCGTGGACGTCGAGTTCTATGCCTGTCGCACCCTCGGCGAGCGCGCGAGTAATCGCGGCGAGCGTCGAGGACGGGCCTTCAAAGGATCCACCCTGGTGCGCAAAGGCGATCACCCGGCGTTCGAGCCAGAGATTGCTCATTTGGCCGGCAGTCCGTCGGGGTAGAGCCGCAGCCGCATCCGGTACTCGAGGAAGAACGCGACGCCGGGAAAAAATCCGGCAATCAACATCAGGAGGAGCAACGCGAGCGGCAGGCGGAACTTCAGCACCATGTTGAAGCTGGCGATCATGTAGAGCGGGTACATCACGATGCCGTGCGCCAAGCCATCGACGTCCACGAGGATCTTCAGGTGCTTCCAGAGCGCCAAATCGAACGTATGAAGTAGCAGCATCACGTAGAGCGTGAGCAGCGTCGTACCCGTGATGAAGGACATGATCCGGTAACGCCGGAATGCGACTTCCATCAGTGTCCCCAGAGCCTCTTCTTCGGACGCGAGGCGATCTCGGCGAGGTGGTCGTTGTAGGCCGCGAGCGCGGGGTCCTCTTCCTCTTCCACCCGGCGGGCCAACTGCGCTTCGGCGCGCATCTTCTCCTCGTACTCCTTGCGCACCGTTTCCTGATGTTCGGTGACCTTCTCCATGTTCAAGAGCGCGTACCACCCGAACACGCCGAGCACCGCGAAGGCCGGCCACTCGACCGCGTAGAGGTAACTGAGCGAGTTGCCGAGGATCGCGGCGCCGACCTGCCACCACGCCGCAGCGATGCAGATCGTGACCCAGACGACGAGGGCCAAATGGAGGCCGAACGCTCGGCGAGAGAGATACTTCGACTTCACGCCGACATCCTAACGGGCGATATTTGACGCCTTGAGTCGACCTTAGAATTGCGTCGTGCCTGCTATGTCATCGTCGCGTCCGCAGTTCTCGTGGCACGACTGGAATCAGTGGCACCTAGGCGTGCTGCCGTTGCTCATGATGTTCGCGGCGCTGATGCTCTACATGTTCGCGGCACAGCGCGTGGGCACTTGGTCCGCCAAGCGAACCGTTTCCTTCCTGGCGGGACTGATCGTCACGTTCCTCGCGACGCAGTCCATCATTGGCGTGTTCGATATGGAGTACTTCAGTGACCACATGATCCAACACCTCTTGTTGATCATGGTGGCGGCACCACTGTTCGCCCTCAGCGCCCCGCTCGATCTCGCCTACGACGCCGGTTCTGCGCGCCTTCGCCATTTCCTCGACGGGAAATTCATGACCCTCGTCACGCAACCGCTCTTCGGGTTCGCGGCGTACTTCGTCTTCATTCCGGTGACGCACTTGACGGGTCTCTTCAATCTGATGATGGAGCACGAGTGGGTCCACCACCTCGAACAGATCGGCTTCTTGGTCGTGGGCTACCTCTTCTTTCGCGTGGCCTTCGGACTGGAGCGCGGCACGACGATCCACCGCGGACTGCGCCTCGTCTTCGTCATGGCGGCCGTGCCGGTCGACACGTTCACCGGCCTCGCATTGGCGATGTCGTCACACACGCCCTTTCCCGCCTACGCCGCGATGGCGCCGCGCGGATCGACCACCGCGGGGATCCTCTCCAACATCCACTTGGGCGGCGCAATCATGTGGATCGGCGGTGACGCATTGATGCTGCTCGCGTGCATTCCCATCGCGATCGCGTGGGTGAAGTGGGAGACGATCCACACGCGTGAGCTCGACGCCATCCTCGACGCGCAAGGCATCTAGCTACAGCAGTCCCGCCTCGATCGCCAGCTCCTCGAGATCGTTCTCCGGTCGAGCGCCGAGGTGCGAGATGATCTCCCCCGCGCACAGCGACCCCAGTTCGGCCGACTCGACGGGATCGGCACCGAGCGCGAGGCCGTAGAGGAAACCGGAGGCGAACATGTCCCCCGCGCCGTTCTGATCGATAACGTGCTCGACCTCGTGGGCCGGCACGGTTACGGCGCCGGTGACCGTGAGGACGTCGGCACCCGCGGGTCCGCGCGTGACCACCGCGAGGATGCCGAGTTCTTCGAGCGCGTTGAAGGCCTTCTCGAGCGTCGGTACTTGGAACAGCGAACAGACCTCGGTCTCGTTGCACAACAGCACGTCGACGTCGTTGGTGACGAGATCCAGGAAATCACGACGGTGCCGATCGACGCAGAACATGTCCGACAACGACAAGGCGACCATGGAGTCGTAGTCGTGGGCGAAGTTGACGACCTTGCGAATCGCCTCCTTGGCGGGAGGGAGATCGAAGAGGTAGCCCTCGACGTACGTGATCTCGGAGCGCGCGATCAGCGTCTCGTTGATGTCTGAAACTCGCAGCTGATTCGACGCCCCCAGGTACGTCGCCATCGTGCGTTGCGCGTCATCGGTGATGAACACGTGGCAGCGACCGGTCGCGCCCTCATCCGCCGCGGCGATCGCCAGGTCCACTTCGACGCCCATCGACGTGAGGTCGTGCGTGAAGCGCTGGCCGAAGTCATCGTCGGCCACTTTGCCGATGTAGCCGCACGTCCCCCCGAGCGCCGCCACGCCGGCGATGGAGTTCGCGACCGAGCCGCCGGACATCTGAATCGTCGGGCCCATGGCGTTGAAGAAGGTCTCGAGTTGGTCCTCTTGGATGAGTGACATGGCCGCCTTCACGAGGCCGAGTTGGCGGTACACCTCGTTCGAATCTTGCGAAATAATGTCGAGCATCGCGTTGCCGATACCGGTGACCGCCAGGCGATTCGGACCGGGTTTCACGCGGAGAGAGACCGGCGTCGGGCTTTCTGTCACTTAGCGAGGATAGACCGTCAACAACTACGGTTGTTCAATATGACCTCTGAATTGAACCCTTATCGTCTCGGCCGAACGGTCGTCCCCTCGGCCTATCGGATCTTCATCACTCCGAATTTGGAGAGCGCGTCCTTCGCTGGGCGAGTCGAGATCGACGTCGACATCACCGAATCGACGTCTGAGCTGAAACTGAACGCCATCGAACTCGACCTCGGCGCCGCGACGCTCACCACCGGTGGCACGGCCCATCGTTCGATCGACCTCAACCTCGATGAGGAGTACGAAGTCGTCACCTACACGTTCGATTCGGCGTTACCGGTCGGTTCGGCCGTCCTCGAGATTGCCTTCAACGGCATCTTGAACGACCAGCTGCACGGTTTCTATCGCTCGACGTTCACCGACCCCTCGGGCGTGAAGCACACCATCGCCACCACGCAGTTCGAGAACACCGACGCCCGCCGCGCCTTCCCCTGCTGGGACGAGCCGGCCTTCAAGGCGACGTATCAGGTGAACCTCACGGTGCCCAGTCACCTCGCCGCCTACTCCAACTCTCCCGTGTCATCGAACACCGACCTCGGCAACGGCCAGCGCACCGTCAGCTTCACGCCGACGATGAAGATGTCGACCTACCTCGTGGCCTTCATCATCGGACCCTTCGAAGAGACCGAGGCGCTCGACGTCGACGGCGTGCCGCTGCGCATCGTCTTTCCCCTCGGCAACGCGCACCTCACCGGACACGCCCTCGAAGCCGGCGCCTTCGCACTGCGATTTTTCTCGAACTACTTCGACATTCCCTACCCCGGCGACAAGTTGGACATGGTCGCGATACCGGACTTCATGCAGGGCGCGATGGAGAACCTCGGTTGCATCACGTACCGCATGCCCGATCTGTTGATCGACCCGGCCAAGGCCTCGCTCGCCGAGATGAAGCGCGTTGCCAAAGTCGTGATGCACGAAATCGCGCACATGTGGTTCGGCGACCTGGTCACCATGGAGTGGTGGGAGGGCATCTGGCTGAACGAGGCCTTCGCGACGTTCATGGAGGTCATGTGCCAGGACGCCTTTCGTCCGCAGTGGAAGGTCTGGGTCTCCTTCGGCGCCGAGCGCGACATGGCCCTTCAGATCGACGGGCTGCACGCGACGCGACCAATCGAGTTCGAAGTCGTCTCGCCCGATGACACGCAGGGCATGTTCGGGCGTCTGACCTACGAAAAGGGCGCGGGCGTTTTGCGCATGCTCGAGCAGTACTTGGGTGCCGAGACCTACCGCGACGGAATTCGTCACTACTTGGTCAAGCACAGCTACGCCAACACCCGAACCACCGACCTCTGGGACGCCATCGAAGAGGTCTCCGGTGCACCGGTCCGCGACGTCATGAACACGTGGATCCTCCAGGGTGGCTACCCGCTCGTCACGTTGAGCGACGGGTTCATCACCCAACTCCCCTTCGCCTACGGTCCGACGAACGGTGAAAGTGCGATCGGCTCGTCGTGGAAGATTCCCGTGTGGACTCGTTCGTTGCGCGGTGGCGAGCGCAGCGCCCATCTTCTGGAAGACGAGCCCGTGGCGATCACCGAAGAGGCGCCAGTCGTGCTGAATGCCGGCGCGTCGGGCTACTACCGCTCGCGCTACGGCGTCACGGAGACCAAGGCCCTCGCCGATCACGTCGATGAACTCGACGCCGCCGAGCGCGCCGCGTTGCTCTCAGACGGTTGGGCCCTGTTGCTGTCAAGTCAGATCAGCGCCGAGCAGTTTCTCACGATTGGCGCCGGTCTCGGCAACCTCGACGAACCGACGCCGTGGGGCACGCTCGCGAGCGCCGTCGCCTTCATCGACCGGGCTCTGCCGAAAGAGCAACTCCCCCGTTTTGCCGCCAAGGTTCGCGAGATCTTCGAACCGCAGTATCGGCGCCTCGGGTGGGACGCCACGACGGGCGAGAGCGAGCTCACGCCTCAGCTGCGCGCACTCGTGCTTTCGACGCTCGGTACGACGGGCGCCAATGAGGAGATCAAGGCCGAAGCGGTGAAACGATTCGAAGCCAACGACATCAACGGCGACCTCGCCAACGCGATCCTTCGCGTCGTGGCCGCCCAGGATCGACCCGGCGACTACGAGACCTTCATCGAGCGCTACCGCGGTGCCGCGAGTCCCCAAGACGAGCAGCGTTACCTGCGCGGACTGAGCGGATTCAGTGAAGAGCGCGTCGCCCTCGACGCCGCCAATAAGTGCTTCGGCGAGATTCGAAGTCAAGACGCGTCGGCCGTGTTAGGTCTCCTCTCGATGAACGCCACGACCGGTCCGAGCGTGTGGCGCCTGATCGCGTCACGCTGGAACGAGGCGCTCGCGAAGTTCCCGCCGAACACGCTCTCCTACATGACGCTCGGCATTCGCACGTTCATCAATGACGCGACCTTCGCCGACGAGGTCGAGGCGTTCCACACCTCGCACCAACTCAGCGGTGAGCAGAGGACCGTCCAACAGAACATCGAACTGATGCGCGTGGGACTCACGTTCGCCGCGGCAATGCGCGAACAGCTTTAATGACGACATGACCGTCGGGGCGTTCTTGGGCGTCTTTGCCCTCATGTTCGTCCTCGAACTGCCCGACAAGACGTTCGTGGCGACCGTGATCATGAGCACTCGGGCGCGCCCGTTGATGGTTGCGCTCGGCGCGTCACTCGCGTTGACCGTGCAGATGACCATCGCGGTTGGCGCCGGATCGTTGCTGACGCTCTTTCCCGTGCACTGGAAGGACCTGATCGTCGGGTTGCTCTTCCTCTCGGGCGGCCTGTACCTGCTCTTCGTGTCCGAGTCCGAAGAAGAGGGCAAGGGTCGACGCGAAGCGGCGCTGGAGAAGGTGACCTCGCGTTGGAAAGAGGTCACCACGGCGTTCATCGTGATCTTCATCGGCGAGTTCGGTGATCTCACACAAATCCAGGGCGCGAACTTCGAGGCCAAGCTCCACCAACCCCTCGAAGTCTTCCTGGCGTCCTCGCTCGCGCTGATCTGCGTCTCGTTCATCGGCGCCTACAGCGGTCGCGCCCTGGAGCGGGTCATATCGCTCAAGCGCATCCGATTGGGTGGAGGATTCATCTTCACCGGCCTCGGCGTCTGGACACTCGTGTCCTTGGGGATCGCGGTCGGATGAGCCGGCGCGACGAACTCCTCGACTACGCCGACACCGTGAAGGGCTTCATGCCGCGCGACGAAGGTCTCGCCCTGTTCGAGTTCGCGCTGGCCCACGGGGAACGCAGTCATCGCGGCACCTGGCTCGAGATCGGCGCGTGGTGTGGCAAGTCGGCCGTGTACCTGGGTGCCGCCGCCGAGGCCACGAACTCGGTGCTCTACTCCCTCGATCACCACCACGGCAGCGAAGAGAACCAGACCGGCTGGGAGCACTTCGACGCGGCGCTCGTCGATCCGAGTGACGGTCGACTCAATACGCTCCCGTCGTGGCAGCGCACGATTTCCGACGCGCAGTTGGAGTCGACGGTGATCGGACTGGTCGGACCCTCGGTCGTGGTCGCCGCCCACTTCAACCAACCGCTCGACATCCTCTTCATCGACGGGGGCCACGGGCACGACGTCGCCTGGGCCGACTACGAGGCGTGGACGCCCAAGATCGTGGTGGGCGGACTGCTCCTGATCCACGACGTCTTCGCCAACCTCGAGGACGGTGGTCGACCGCCGTACGAGATCTACTGCGCCGCGCTCGAGAGTGGAGCGTTCATCGAGCGCGCCGAACGCGGTTCGCTGCGCGCGCTAACGCGCATTCACTAGCGCCAGTGGACAGCCCGGTTCGGCGAGGTCGATCGGCACCGGCAGTGAATCGTGTCGAAAGAGACCGGCGGCGGGCGACGACGACGTGAGCGCGTCGGCGGCGAGGATGATCGCCGAGACGGTGTAGGACGTCGTCTCGCGGTCCGGAAACGTGACCTCACTGGGATAGGCGATGCCCGTCCAGTACGCGCCGTCGCCGCGGCGGTGGCGCCGGGTGTAGCTGAACAGATCAAGGGCCCGACTGCTCAGACCGAGCGCATCCAGGGCCAGCACGCACTCGGCGGTCTCGGCGGCGGTCACCCAGTCACTGGTCGACACGCAGCGCACGCCGTAACCGTCCATGACGTGGCGCTCCCAACCGTCATCGATGCGCTTCATTCCGGTCGCGCCCACCAGCGCACCCGAGAAGATCGGGTAGTACCAGTCCATCGCGAATTCGTTCTTCGGCGCGAAGGCCCCGGGGTGATTCGCCACGGCGTGACCGAGTCGACCGGCGGCCAGTTCCCAGGAGGGCTTGTCGACGTCGAGGCGTTCGCCGAGGGCGACCGCGCAGCGCAGCGAGTGAAAGATCGACGACGAGCCGGTCAACAGCGCGTAACTCTCGCGCTTGCCGAGCGGGTCCAGCGACCACGCGATCGTGCCGTCGCGGTGCTGGTAGCGCAGGACAAAATCAATGGCCCGTTCGACGACCGGCCACAGTTCGACGCAGAAGTCGACGTCCCCGGTCGCGAAGAGGTAGTGGTACAGACCGGCCGCCACGTACGCGCACACGTTCGTGTCGAGTCGCGCGTCCTTCACCTGATCGCCTTGGTAGTAGTTGAACCAACTGCCGTCGCCGAGCTGTTTGTCAGCGAGCCAGCGGTAGGCCGCCCTCGCTCGGTCCGGGTACCCCGTGACCGTGAGGGCCATCGCCGCTTCGACGTGATTCCACGGGTCGCAGTGTCCGCCTGGGAACCACGGAATCGCCCCGCTCGGCAGCTGCAACGACGCGAGGCTCTCGGCGCTCTGGGCGATCTCGGTTTCACTCAAGAGACCGGGGACTCCGGAGACGGTGCCGATCGTCGTCGTCACGACGCCGGCTTCACCAGGTAGACGACGATTGACTTACCCATCAGCGGCGCCAGGATCCGTTCGGCCAGTCGCGTCGGCCAGGGCGCCTTCATGATGTCCCAGACGAGGAGCCGGTGGTAGAGCTTCACGAACTTGTTGGTGTCGTTCGTCGTGCCGACGAGACACTTCAGCCACCAGTAGGGACTGTGGAGACCGTGGGCGTAGTGGTGCGCGGTGTCGATCAGTCCGACCGAGCGCAGTCGCTCGGTCAGGATCCGGCGGCGATAAATGCGGATATGACCGCCCGGCACGTTGTGGTACTCATCGGAGAGCGCCCAGTTGATCAACTCCGGCCCAAATCGCGGCACCGTGATGGCCATCGTGCCGCCCGGCTTGAGCACGCGCGCCAACTCCGCCATGGCGCCGAGGTCGTCGGGGATGTGCTCGAGGACCTCTGAACAGATCACCCGGTCGAACGTCGCATCGGGGAACGGGAGGTGCAGCGCGTCACCCTGCACCGCCGCGCTGTGCACGGTTTCGGCGTCGAGTTCGCCCGCGGCGACCATCGCGGCGAACATGTTCTTCACGCCCTCGACCTCGTCGCGACCGGCGTCCAGAGCGATGACGTCGGCCCCGCGGCGCGCCGCTTCGAAGGCGTGGCGGCCGAAGCCACAACCGAGATCGAGAATCTTGTCGCCGCGCTCCAGACCCAACTGGTCGTAACGAGCGGTCAGCATCAGTCGAACTCCATCGAGTCCGGCAACGCCTCGCCCGTGAGGATCGCGTCGTAACAAGCGGCCGTGCCACGAGCCGTCACTTCCCACGTGAAGCGCTCCATCACCCGGGTGCGACCGGCCGCGCCGAGGCGCGCGCGAAGCTGCTCGTCGTCGAGGAGTCGACCGATCGCCACCACCAGCGCCTCGGGGTTGTCCGGCTCGACGAGCAGACCGGTCTCTTCGCTGACACCGACAACTTCGGGCAGCGCACCGCCGGTCGTCGCCACGACCGGAACGCCGCAGCTCATGGCCTCGATCGCCGGCAGCGAGAAGCCCTCGTACAGGCTGGGCACGATCGCGACTTCGGCCTCGCCGTAGAGGCGCGCCAACTCTTCGTCACTGACGCCCGAGATCGTGGTCACGATGTCGGTGAGACCGAGACGCTCCAGCGCCGACGCGACGCGACCCTTCGGCTGGGGCTTGCCGATGACGATGAGATCGATGTCGCGCTCGGCGCGCAGTTTCGCAATCGCCTCTAAGAGCGGCACGAGACCCTTCATCGGCACGTCGCTCGAGGAAGTGACCATCAGGCGGCCCTTCTTCTTGACGACGTCGTCGTAGGGGCGAAAGACCGTGTGGTCGACGCCGACCGGCACGACGGTGAGCCGATCGAGCGGGACGTGCATCTGAGCGTTGATGTCGATCTTGGAGTTGTGCGAGACCGTGAGGACCGCGGGCAGTTGCTTGAGCGTGCGCATCTGCATGCGCAAGAACCCGAACCAGCGTCGTGTCGTGTAGCGCTTCCAGGCCGTCTCGGCGTGATCGAGCGCGATGGAACGATCGACGGTGATCGGGTGATGCAGCGTCTCCAAGAGCGGCCAACCTTCGCGGTGCAGCTTCAAGATCCCCGGTCCCATGCACTGGTTGTCGTGGATGATGTCGAAGTCACCACGTCGGCGCTGCAAGATCTTCTCGATGCGCAGCGAATACGCGAGCGGCTCGCCGAAGCCGCCGCTCATCATGACGCCGAACTCCGAAAGGTCAGCGAGGGACGTGAACTCGCTCGGGGCCGGGATCCGAAACGGATCGGGGTCGCGGTAGAGGTCGAGGCCGCGCACGGCCGTGAAGCCGACGCCCTCATCGAGCTCGGGCCACGGGGGTCCGGAAAAGACCTCGACGCCGTGGCCGAGTTTGACCAGTTCGCGCGTCAAGTGTCGGGTGTAGACGCCCTGACCGCCGCAGCGCGGGTTGCCACGGTAGATCAGGAACGCCACGCGGTACTTGCCCGGTTCGGGCGCCCGGGCCGGCACGTGGGCCGGCGTGACGATGCCCTTGGAGCGGGCCCAGGACGCCTTGGTCTCGTCGATGGTCTGGCGCAGGGTACGGGACAAGGGGCAACTTTCGGTTTCCGGAGTCCTCCATTCTCGCCGAATTCGCCAAAGCCACACAAATGTCCATTAACCATTGGGTTTCATCGTGACTACATTGTTCGAATGGACCTTAACTACCCCGCTGAAACTGAGCCGTTCCGCAAAGAAGTGCGCGCGTGGCTCGAAGAGAATCTGCCCGAGGGCTGGTTCGATCCCGACTTTTCGATGAACCCCGAGGAGCGCCGCGCCTTCAACGAGGGCTGGAACGAGAAGCTCTTCGCCGGCGGCTGGATCTGCGCCGGATGGCCCGTCGAATACGGCGGCAAAGGACTGACGCTGCTCCAACAAGTCGTGTTGAACGAGGAGTTCGCCAAGGCCGCTGCACCGATGCGCGCTGACTTCTTCGGCGACACGTTGGTCGGTCCGACGATCCTGCAGTGGGGCACCGATGAGCAGAAGCGCGAGTTCATTCCCGGCATCCTCCAAGGAAAGATCGCCTGGTGCCAGGGTTTCTCCGAACCCGACGCCGGCTCGGACTTAGCGAGTCTTAAAACCACCGCGGTGCTCGACGGTGACGAATGGCTCATCAACGGTCAGAAGGTCTGGACGTCCCAGGCCCAGCACGCCGACTACGTCTTCTTGATGGTGCGCACCGACCCCGACGCGCCCCAGCACGCCGGCATCAGCTACCTGCTCGTGCCGATGCACCAAGAGGGCGTCGAAGTTCGTCCAATCATCCAAGTCGACGGCTCGGGCGACTTCAATGAGGTCTTCTTCACCAACGCGCGTTGTTCGAAGAACAACGCCGTCGGCGGCGTCAACAACGGCTGGAAGGTCGCGATGACGACGCTCGGCTTCGAGCGCGGTTCGAACTCCACGACCGGCTACCGACGATTCTTGAAGGAGTGGGAGGAGATCGTCAAGGAGGCCAAGCGCCTGGACAAGAACGACGACCGACTCGTGCGCGACGGTCTCGTGAGAGCCTGGGAGAAGGTGAAGATCATGGAGATCAACGGCTACCGCTCCCTCACCGACTCACTGAACGGCACGCATAACACGGCGCTGCTCGGGGCCTGCAACAAGATGTTCTGGTCCGAGACCCATCGCGCGACGATGGAGTTGGCGTTGGACGTGCTCGGCATGGAGGCGCAGATCCTCACCGGCTCGGGGGCGAACGACGGATCGATTACGCGAGTTCACCGCGGCCGGGCCGACTACCCGGTCTCGGATTTGCAAGGGTCGTTCTTCTTCTCGCGCTCCGAGACCATTTGGGGCGGCACCGCGGAGATTCAGCGCAACATCATCGGTGAGCGTGCGCTCGGATTGCCGAAGGAACCCAAGCCGCAAAAGGTGTGAGCCAATCGATGCCTCGAGGTAGTCACTCGACCGGTGTGGCGACGCCCAGTGAGCTCACGAGTGCTTCGACGCGGGTGCGAATTTCGTCACGGATGGCTCGAACGGTGCTGAGGTCTTGGCCCGCCGGATCAGCGAGGTCCCAGTCGACGTAACGCTTCCCCGGGTAGATGGGGCAGACGTCGCCGCAACCCATAGCGATCACGATATCCACGGCCCGAACGATCTCGTCGGTCCAGGGCTTCGGAAATTCCTCGTGGATATCGATGCCACTTTCTGCCATGACCTCAACCACCTCCGGATTCAGTTCGGCGCCCGGCTCTGAGCCTCCGGTGTACACGTTCACTTGATCGCCCGCCAGGGCACGGAGCCATCCAGCGGCCATCTGACTTCGCCCCGCATTGTGGACGCAGAGGAACAACACACTCGGCGTTCCCGGCTCGGAGCTCTCGATCTTGGCCATGGCCTGCAGACGCTGTCGAGCGAAGCGTTCGGACAACACTCCTATGAAGGTCGTCACTTTGGCCTTGGCCGCGAGCCTCTCGTAGGAGTCGACGACGAAGTGTTCGATGGTCTCGTCATCGAAGGTTCCCTGGAATTCACGTTGGAGTTCTTCGACGGATCTCTGGATGAGCCGCTGTTCAGCCGGTGGCAAGTCGTGCAGCGTTCGTGTGTCAGTCATGGCTTCCTTCCTCTTGGGAAGAGGGCTTGAGAAGATCATCGAAGAGACCTCGAACCCGCCGTTCGATGTCGTCACGGATCTGGCGAACCACTTCGACGTCCTTACCGGCCGGATCCGTCAGGTCCCAGTCCAGATACCGCTTGCCCGGGTACACGGGACACGCGTCCCCACAACCCATCGTGACAATGACGTCGGCGTGGAGTCCCATCTGGTCGGTCAGCTTTCGTGGCGCTTCATTGGAGATGTCGATGCCCTTTTCTTTCATCACTTGAACGACCGCAGGATTCAGCGATTCGCCCGGTGCCGAGCCGGCGGAGTGGACGACGACGCGATCGCCTCCAAATTCACGGGCGAAGGCCGCCGCCATCTGGGATCTACCGGCGTTGTGCACGCACAGGAAAAGGACTTCTGGACGGTCGGTCATGGGGCTCCTTCAACGGCGGCGAGTGGGTAGAAACGACGTTTCGCCCACAACGACACGTAGACCAGGGCAACGAGTACCGGTACCTCGATGAGGGGGCCGACGACGCCGGCCAGTGCCTCGCCACTCGTCACGCCAAAGACGCCGATGCACACGGCGATCGCCAGTTCGAAGTTGTTGCCAGCGGCGGTGAAGGCGAGGGTGGCGGTTCGATCGTAGGGAAGCCCGAGCGAACGACCGAGCGCGAACGACCCAAACCACATGATGGCGAAGTAACAAAGCAGTGGCAGGGCTATGCGAGCGACGTCGCTCGGCCGAGAGGTGATCGTGTGCCCCTGCAGAGCGAAGAGGATAACGATGGTATAGAGAAGTCCGTAGAGAGCGAAGGGGCCGAGCCGGGGCAACAATCTGGTCTCGTACCACTCTCGACTACGCAGGCGTTCGCCAATCGTTCGCGTGAGGTAGCCGGCGAGGAGCGGTATCCCGAGAAATATGGCGACGGTCTCGGCGATCTTCCATACCGACAGATGAAGACCCTGCGTGCTCAGTCCGAGCCATTGGGGAAGAAGTTCCAGATAGAAATATCCGAGCAACGCAAACGCCACGATCTGGAAGAGGGAGTTGAGCGCGACGAGCACCGCCGCCGCTTCGCGATGGCCACCGGAAAGATCGTTCCAGATCAGCACCATCGCGATGCAGCGCGCCAGGCCCACGATGATGAGCCCAGTCCGGTAGGTGGGCAGATCGGGCAGTAAGAGCCAGGCGAGCGCGAACATGACCGCCGGTCCAATGAGCCAATTGAGGACGAGCGACGCCACCAACAGCTTGCGGTCGCGCGTCACGGTGCCGAGTCGGTCGTAGCGCACCTTTGCCAACACGGGATACATCATGACGAGGAGTCCAATGAAGATGGGCAACGATGTTCCCGACGTGACCTGCACCGCGTTGAGGTGCGTATTGAGACTGGGTATGGCTCGGCCCAGGCCGATGCCAATGGCCATCGCCATGACGATCCACACCGGCAGGAACCGGTCGAGGAGTGAAAGTCGCTTGATGACGGGGACCGAAAGGTCGCCCTCTGACAACTCGGAGACGACGTCGCTCACGAGTGTCCCGTGACTACGGCTCGCCGCAGTCTCAACAGCACGGGGCGGCGTCGGACGTCGCTCGTGACTCGCTCGCGCAGCACGTCTCGTCGGTGGCACACAATAAAGAGTCGTTCGCGTCGGCGAGCACGGTGTAGACCTCCCACCGAGAAGAATCAGGTCCGTCGACCCACACCTTGTCTTGCACCGCGAAGCAACACGTCGTCTTTTCCTCGATGTCGGTCACGAAGCCCTGTTCCGAGAGGTACTGCGTGGCGTCTTGCACTTCTTCCGTCGAAAAGACTTCAACCCCGAGGTGGTTTATCGAGCCCGGCACACCGGAGTTCTCGAAGAGCACCAACTTGAGCGGTGGTTCAGCGATGGCAAAGTTGGCATAACCGGGACGTATTTTCGTCGGCTCGGTCTTGAAGAACTTGGAGTAGAAACCCACCGCCTCCTCGAGATTCGACACATTAAGAGCGAGTTGCAGTCGCGACACTTTGACCTCCTTTAGATTGACATCCATCGATTAGAGAGTAGTTGTCACATTGATGTTTGTCAATAGTATGATCGAGGGAATGGCACATCCGAAGACCATCACCATCGACGAGAGCGTCGTGAGTTGTTGCAGCCCGTTGACGGCCATTGCGTTGTCCGAGGTCGAGGCCATCGACATTGCTCAGATCTTTGGCGCCCTCAGCGATCCAGTGCGTCTACGAATGTTGTCACTGGTCGCGGCCGAAGTCGAGGTGTGCAGCTGCGCCCTTGAGGGTCCGCTGGGCAAGAGCCAACCCACCATCTCGCACCACACCAGGATCCTCGCCGAAGCGGGCCTGATCGTCGGCGAAAAGCGTGGTCGATGGATGTGGTGGCGAATTGTTCCCGAGCGCCTCGGAGAAGTCTCGAGGATCCTGTCGTCGTAAACCGAAGCGTCGATCGAGCACACCAGTCGTAGCTCAATACCGAGGCGCGAACAAGCAAAGTAGCAATGGCGCTACTGACCGCGAAGCGCTTTCTTGATCTTGGTCATCAGGCTCGGCTTCATGTAGTACTTCTCGCGCTCATCTTCACTCATCGCGTCGTAGCGCGAGTCTTGTTTTGAGACGATCTCGTCCACCTTTTCTTGTTGCAGGGCCGAGTTATTCATCTGCTGTTCGGGGTTGAGCGTTTTCGGACCGCGCCGTCCCGGTCCATTACCGAAGAAGCCAAATACCCTCACCGTGCTCCCACCTACCCATTCATCGTCGCACTTCGACCGTTGGCCCGAATCTACATCCAAAAGAACCGCTGTGCGGACTGGACGTCGCTATAGCTGCCGGTATCGGGGCACGTAGCCGCCGACACCCAGGGACATCGAGTCCTCGGGGTCGATCGAGTCATCGACGCCACCAACGACGTCGGTAACCCACGCCAAACGGTCCTTCAGAATCCTCGTGACGCCGCCTTGCAGGGTGTCTGACGAAATCGCACAACTGGAACAGGCGCCCTGAAGTTGCACTTCCACGACGCCGGTCTCGACGTCGGCACGGATCAATACCAGGTCGCCGCCGTCGGCTTGCACGGACGGGCGCATCAGGTCGAGCAGCGCATTGAGCGCCTTCAGTCGCGTCGCACGCTCCTGGTCGGTCAGTTCATCCATGAGACCAGTCTGCCGTGAAAGCGACGGCGCGTGACGTCGGACTCGATTGGATACGATTTTCCTCATGGAGCCAAACGTGACCTGGACCGTCGATTCAATCAACCTCTCGGACTTGGAGTTCTGGCGTCGGCCGTGGGCCGAACGTGAGGCCGCATTCAAGACGTTGCGACGAGAGAGCCCCATCACCCACTACGACCAACCGTTGATCGAGGGCACCGCGATTGAGTTCCCCGAGGGCAACGGTTTCTACGCGGTCACGAAGTATCGCGACGTGCAGACTGCGTCACGCCACCCAGAGACCTTCCTCTCGGGACCCGGTGCGGTGTCAGAGATGGACCTTCCGAGCGAGATGGTGGAGTACTTCTCGGGCATGATCTCGACCGACGATCCCAAGCACGCTCGACTACGCCGAATCGTGTCGAATGCGTTCAATCCTCGCAACATCCGCGCGGTAGAGGATTCAATTGAACGAAAGGCCGATGAGATCATCGAACGGGCGCGATTGAGTGGCACGGGCGACTTCATCACCGACATCGCAGCGCCGTTTCCTCTCGAGATCATTTGCGACATGATGGGCGTACCTTCGAGTGAGTACGCGACGGTCTTGCATCACTCGAACATCATCCTCTCCAACGGTGACCCCGACTTCATTCCCGAAGGCCAGGATCCCGTATTGGCAATACTCGAATCAGGCGCCGCGCTCACTTCGATCATGGAAGAATTGGGGAAGTACCGAATCGACAATCCCATCGATGACATTACGAGCGCACTCGTGAACGCTGAGATCGAAACTGAGAAGCTCACGCAACAGGAGTTGGCGTCGTTTTTCGTGCTGCTCGTGACGGCCGGCAACGAGACGACGCGCACGGCGATCGCCCACGGACTTCACGCGCTCACCGAACACCCCGATCAAAGGGCCCGACTGCTCACGGACTACGAGGGCCTCGCCAAGACCGCCACCGATGAAATCGTTCGTTGGGCGTCGCCCGTTATTTGGATGCGCCGCACGCTGGCTGAGCACTACACCCTTTCGAACTTCGAACTTGCCAAGGGCGACAAGGTCCTCTTGTTCTACAGTTCGGCCAATCGCGACGAAGACATCTTTGATAACCCCGATGTCTTCGACGTCGGACGCACGCCCAATGACCACTACGGCTTCGGCGCGCCGGGCCCGCACTTTTGTCTCGGCGCTCACCTGGCGCGACGCGAAATCACGGTGATGTTCCGGAAGTTGCTGAGTCAACATCCTGATATCCACTCCTCTGGGACGCCGTCGCAGTTGGCGTCGCGCTTCATCAACGGCATCAAGCACCTGGAATACAGCCTCTAGGATTACTGACGTCGACCGTGGGCTGAGCGCGAGCGCTTTGACCGCATTGCGACGCGGACAACCAAACTCGCGTTAGAGGAGCCGGTCATCGAGGGCATTTCAATCGAGTTCCCGGAGGGTAACGGTTTCCATCTGAGCGACGCGTACGGTCAATGGTCATCGTGGCGCAGCGACCCTTCAGCATCGTTCGTGATCGCTGAGAGCGTCCGCAATGGCCAACGCTAAGCGACTCCCTGAACACGTGGGCATAATTCCCGATGGCAATCGGCGTTGGGCTCAAGACCAAGGCTTCGAAAAACAGGACGGCTATCACTTCGGACTACAGCCGGGTCTGGAGTTGTACAGCGAGTGCCTGGCGTTGGGTATCCCTGAGATCACCTTCTACGGCTTCACCGTCGACAATACGAAACGTCCGGGAACTCAGATTGAAGCGTTTCGCAATGCGTGCGTGGAAGCCGTGGCCGAGTTGGAGAAAAGGGACGCGGATCTGCTGGTGGTGGGCAACACCCAGTCGGTGTTCTTTCCCAAGGAACTCATGCGCTACACGCAACGGACCCGAATCGGCGAGGGCCGCATCAAAGTTAACTTCCTCGTGAACTACGGCTGGAATTGGGACCTTAACCACTCGCTCGAAAACGGTGACGCGAGTACGCGTCACAACGTCGCCGACGGCATCGCGTCCGCCGATATTTCAAGGATCGATCTCATCGTGCGTTGGGGCGGCGGTCGGCGACTCAGTGGTTTCTTGCCTATCCAGTCGGTCTACGCCGACTTTTACGTCGTCGATGAACTGTGGCCGAATTTTTCACTTGACCAGTTTCACGAAGCACTGGCGTGGTACCAAGATCAAGACGTCACGCTTGGTGGTTAGGGAATGGAATACGCACTGCTCATTTCTCCCTGAGCCGGACTGGTCAATGCAATCGAGCTTCAATAGCGGCATCAAAGACTGGCACTACCACCATTACGCCTTCCCCGCGGCCACCGCTTCGTCGTAGGCGTGAAGGGCCCTCGGACCCCAGACCGTGCCCGGTCCGCCGTTCATGGCAATCGCGACGCCGATGGCTTCGGCGACCTGTTGGCGTGAGGCACCCTCGCGCAGCGCACCGCGAGTGTGGGCCACGATGCAGCCGTCGCACTCGCGAGTGATCGAGATCACCATGGCGAGGAGTTCCTTGGTCACGCGTGGGAGTTCTCCCTCGGTCATCGCCGCCTGCGACAACGCCCCGAAGTTTTTCCAGACGTCGGGAATCAACGCTCGCAGATCGAGCGCCGGCTGACGAAGTTCCTCACGAATCTCATCCATGCTGTTCATAACCACCTCCGACGACGAGCGTAGTGACTGTCGAATTCACATCTCCGGCACCGATGCTTCGGACGTTCACTCCTTGAGTGACCCGCGGGCCTCGCGAATGGCGTAATAGAGGATTACGTAGCCCGTGACGGGATCGGCCCACCACCAACCGACGAAGGCGTTCACAATGAGACCGGCTAAAACTGCGCTCGCGAGGATCCCATCAATAAGTGTGACTCGGCCTTCCGCTTTCAGCACCGGGTTGTCGAGGGCCGAACCGACTCTCTTCTTCCCCTCAGCGAGGGCGAACATGGCGACGGCGGTCATCGCGGTCCACACGATGCCGATCGGGCTGTGGTGGGGACGAAAACCGACAACGAGCACGATCGTGCTCTGCACCGCGAGATAGAACGCCAAAGTGACAAAGGACCACCCGACCAGGCGCATCGCCTTTCGCTGTCGAGTCTGCGCGACCTCGGCGAGTTCCCAGAGAACGACCGTGGACGCGCCGATCTCGATCACGCTGTCCAAGCCAAAGCCCGCCAGGGCAACCGATCTCGCCACGATCGCGGCGTAGCCGAGGATCACGACGCCCACCACATTCCAGCCGAGCGTCATCACTTCCAACTGACGCCCACGCCTCAGCGCGGACACCCAAGCGGACTCTTCAGAATGACTGGGCACCCACTACAACGTAGGACGCTCGACTTCGAATTCAACCCACACCATTGGCAGGAGAGCCCACTTTGGCAACGTGCCGACTCGCTTCAGACCCCACTGAGCGCGTAACGCATCCACGACGAACGCGCTCGGGCACAGTTAATTGTCGACATCCGCCTTTACCGCGTCACCTAAAATGAACCGATGAGCGTAATCGACGAACTCATCGCCCACAATCGCGCCTACGTCGATCGACACGGCCATCGCGAGATGCCGACGATGCCACAACTCCACTTGGCCGTTTTGACGTGCATGGACTCCAGACTCGACCTCTTCGGCGCCCTCGGGCTCAATCTCGGTGAGGCGCACCTGATTCGAAACGCCGGCGGGCTCGCCAGCGACGACGCAGTTCGCTCGCTGCTCCTCAGCCAATGGTTGCTGGGAACTCGAGTCGTGATGGTTATCCACCACACCCGCTGCGGTCTCGAAACGTTCGAGGAAGCGACCCTCGCCGACGGGGTCGCGGACCACTTCGGGGTGCGACCGCCGTTTCGATTGGGCGCCTATCGTGACGTGGAAGAGGACGTGCGTTCGACGCTCGAGACCCTGCACGCCAGCCCCTTCGTCAACGCAACCGAGATCCGGGGCTTCGTATTCGACGTCGACGACGGCGACCTGCGAGAGGTCAGTCAAAGAACTTCTTGAAGCCCTGACTGGTCTGGACGTAGCCGTTGGCCAGGTAGAACCGGTGAGCGCCCTCACGGACGTTTCGACTCGTGAGTTGGATCCGATAGCAGCCGCGTTCTCGCGCGAGCTCCTCGGCCGCGAGCAGCATCTGGGCTCCGATGCCGCGACTGCGGCTATCGCTTCGCACGTGCACGCTTTCGATCTCGCAGCACCAGCCCCCGGCGTGCTGGAAGTGCTGGAAGATGATGACTTGACAGACACCGACGACTTCGCCGTTGACCTCGGCGACAACAACATCGCCGCGTTGGCGACGCATCTCTTCGACCGCCGACCAGTAGTGGTCAACCTTCGTAACGTCTTCGAACTCCGGCATCAATGAGCCATCCATCAACAGTTCGATCGCCGCGGTAACGTCGTCGTATTCGATCGGGCGAACGAGCACCATCGCCGACTACTCCCGGGGGTCAATCGGGGTCAGCACTCCGACTACGTCTTCAATCGCTTCGGCCGCGTCGAGGCAGAGGTCGTCGCGCATCAACGTCCCCATGACCTGGACGCCGGTCGGTAGGTCGTTGGCGACACTGGTCGCGACGCAGGCCGCCGGCAGTCCCATCAGGTTGGCCGGCATGACGAAACGAAAGAGCTCCACGACCTTCATCGCGGTCTCGGCGCTGACGATGTCGTAGCCGTGCTCGAAGGGCGGCTGCGTCCAGACCGGTCCCACGACCAGCGGGTAGGTGGTCATGAACTCGCGCCACGCCTTCTCGACCCGGTAACGGCTCTCGTGCATCAGCGCCATCGACTCAGGCGTGGCGGGCGGAAATTCGATCGTCGTGAGTTCCAAGAAACGTTGAGCGTCCGCTCCGAGTATCGCCTCGAGCAACGGTCGGGCCACGGCGAGGCTCGTCATCATCAGTTCGGTCCAAGCGAGGTAACTCTCGAAGACCATGGGCGGTTCGATCTCTTCGACCTCGTAACCGGCCGCTTCGAGTGCGCGCCCGGCGATGCGCACGCCTTCGGCGATGGCGGCGTCGGTCTCGCCGCCGAAGGGCTCGGGCACCAGCGCCACGCGCTTGGGTACTGCCGGGCCGGCAAGCGGAACGTCGATGGACTGCGGATCACGGTGATGCGCCCCCATGACTACTCCTAGTCCGAGGCGGACATCGCTCACGGTTCGAGCGAGGACCCCGTTCACCAACATGATCTGCGAATTGATGGGCATGTCCAGTATCGACGAGGGGTTGCCCTGAGCGACGCGACCGCGTGACGGCTTGATCGACGCGATCCCACAGGCGTAGGCCGGGTTGCGAAGCGATCCCCCGATGTCGTTGCCGAGTCCGATGGGACTCATGCCCGAGGCAATGGCCGCCGCTTCCCCGCCGGAGGAGCCACCGGCCGTGCGGCCTCGTTTCCAGGGATTGTGCGTCACGCCGTAGAGCGAGGATTCCGTATTGATGCGCAGCCCGAGGTCGGGCATGTTGGTGCGCGCCAGCGCGACGGCCCCGGCGCGGCGCATGAGCTCGACCGGTGGCGCGTCGTCATTGGCCATGAAGTCCTTGAGCGTCACGCACCCTTCATTGGAGGTGTAGCCCTTCACGTCGAGGTTGATTTTGATGGTGAAGGGCACCCCGTGCAGCGCGCCGAGCGCCTCGCCGGCCTTCTGCTTCGCGTCGGCGGCGTCGGCTTCAGCTCGGACTTCGTCGGGTCGTACTTCGACCACCGCGTTCACGGCGCCGTTCACCTCGTCGATTCGTCCCAGGTGGGCCTCGATGACCTCGCGCGACGACGTGGCGCCGCTTCGAATCATGTTCGCCAACGATGACGCCGACTCCTGCCACAGTTCTTTTGCCACGAGACCCCCCGTCGAAAACCCTCTGGGTAGTCTGGCACGCGCCACGGCGCGTTCGAATCAGCCGAAGCGGCCGAGGGTGTAGTCGAGCGTGCGCGGGTCGATGGGATTGTTGAAGATCTTCTCGGTGGTGTCGAACTCGATCAGCTCGCCGGCGCGGTCCTCGCCCATGAGCAGGAACGCGCAGTCGTCCGAGATGCGCGCGGCCTGTTGCATGTTGTGCGTGACGATGACGACCGTGACGCGCTTCTTCAGCTCGGTCATCAGGTCCTCGATCTTCAACGTCGCGATGGGGTCCAGGGCCGACGTGGGCTCGTCCATCAAGAGCACCTCGGGGTCCATGGCGAGGGCGCGAGCGATGCACAGGCGCTGCTGCTCGCCACCGGAGAGGTTGGACGCCGCGACTTTCAGTCGGCCCTGCACGCTGTCCCAGAGAGCCGCGGACTTGAGTGACGTCTCGGCCGCTTCGTCGAGGATCGACTTCTTCTTCACGCCGTTGAAGCGCAGTCCGGAGACCGCGTTCTCGTAGATCGACATGGTGGGAAAGGGATTGGGGCGCTGGAAGACCATGCCTACGCGCGTGCGAAGTTCGGTCACCGTGATGTCGCCGCGGTAGATGTCCGTACCCTCGAGGAGGATCTGGCCGGAGACCTTCGCGCCGGGCGTGAGGTCGTGCAGCCGATTGAGTGCGCGCAACAACGTCGTCTTGCCCGAACCTGACGGTCCGATCAGACTGGTGACGCGATTTTTCGTGACGTCGAAGGTGCAATCACGAACTGCCGTTCGCCCGTGAAACGACACGGCGACGTTCTTCAACTGCATCGCGGCCGCCCCGCGTTCAAGTGTCTCGGAGGGTGTCGCGACCTTCGTCTCGACTTGTGCCATAAATTCCTGGTCCATTGGTTACCTTGCCTGTTGCTTTCTCGATGCCCAAATTCGGGCGCTTAAACTCAAAACAAAAACAAACACCACGAGCACCAGCGCAATACCCCACACTTCGGTACGCAGACTGGGCCATTCCGACTTGGCGTTCTCGTAGATCGAGAGCGGCAATGCAGAAACAGGGTCCAACGGCTTCCACGAGTTAATGTAGCCGCCGCCGATGACCAAGAGCACTGGCGCCGTCTCGCCGATGGCTCGCGAGATCGCCAAGATGATGCCGGTCACGATGCCAGTCAACGCCGCCGGGAGGACGATCTTCATGGACACCTTGTGGGGCTTGGCCCCGAGCGCCAGGCCGGCCTCACGAAGCGTGTGCGGCACGCCTCGCACGGCGATCTCGGTCGAGATCACGATGACCGGGAGCATCAGCACGGCCAACGCAAAGGACCCCGCCAACGCTGAGAAGCCAATGTTCAAGTCGCGTACGACGAAGGAAAAGGCGAACAGACCCATCAGGATTGACGGCGCCCCGGCCATCGTCTGGGAGATCACGCGCAGCGACGCCGCCAACTTCGAGACGGATTCAGCGAGGTAGACCCCTACGAGGACCCCGATGGGGATCGCCATGATCGACGCGTAGAGCGACAGCACGAGAGTACCGATGATGGCATTCGAGACCCCACCAGTGGCATTCGGGGTGATCAGATTGGGCGTCTGAGGTAACTGCGTAAAGAAACCGGTATGCAAGATGACGGGTAGGCCCCGGTCGAACAATTGATACAAGAGCAAGAACAGCGGAACTGCGGTGACGGAGAGCGCGAGGGCGCACAGCGTGATCATAAACTTCGAGCGCAACTGACGCCGCCGGCGAACCCTGTCCGAGATTTGACGAATCTCGTCGCGCAGGTTCGTATCGGGCTCCGGGGACTCAACGAGATCGATCATGTCGCTCATACGACCGCCAGGACCTTTCGTTGGCGCGATACCAGCCATCGGCTGATCAACGAAAGTCCGAAGTTCACCAGCATCAACAAAACTCCAAGCGCCATCAGGGCGGCAACTTCGTTGCCCTGGGCCTCGCCAAACTCGGTCGCGATCCACGCCGCGATTGACGTTCCGGGATAGAGCAAGTGAAACTGCACGTTGGCCACGCCACCCGCGATCAATGCCACCGCGACCGTCTCTCCAGTCGCTCGTGCCAGCGCCAGGAACGTGGCGCCAAACAGTCCAATCTTGGCTGTGGGCAGCACAACTTCACGAATCACCTGCCATCGCGTTGCGCCAAGAGACAGGCTGGCTTCAATCAAATCGTTCGGGACGACGGCGATGACCTCTCGACTGATTGCGACGAATGTAGGCAGGATCATCACCCCAAGCACGACCGACGCTAACAGGAGCGATTGGCCATCTTGCTGGCCGACGCTCCCGAACAGTTCCTTCGCGAAGGGCCAACTGTCGAGCCACGGGATGACCGTCTTCAACATCCACGGCGCGAGAACGAGGAATCCCCACAGTCCATAGACCACACTCGGGACCGCGGCGAGCAGTTCCACGAACGTCGCCACGATATTGCGGAATCGACGCGGAATGAGAAACACGATTGAAATTGACGCGCCCAGACCGATTACGACGGCGATCACCAACGCGATCACCGACGTCTCGAGAGTGCCGACGATCATCGCCAGGCCGCCGAATGGTCCCGCGGGTGACTGCCAGCCATTACCACCGAGGAGGGTGCCAGTGTGATGTGCCCATTCCGGGGCCGAGTTCCAGATGATTGTTCCAACGAAGCCGACGCTCACGGCTGCGAACACGAGGGCCGCCAAAATCAAAAGGTATTGGTACCACGTGCGCGAGGAGGCGCCGGGGTTGAACTCCGGCACCTCCTCTTCATGCGAACTGAAATCGGGAGGCGGGGGTATGACGATTGACACCGCTGCGCCCTACCTCTCCTTGTCAGTAATTCGCTTTATCAGTAACTCGTTGTATTTACGTCGTCTTGGTGAGCAGGACCGCCCCACCCGATGTCACGTTCATCAATTGCTGACGTGAGTACGCCGCGACCGCTGCGGGCAATGGCACGTAACCCTCGGCCTTGGCCAAGGCGCTCTGGGCGTAGTGTGTCTCCCAGTCGAGGTACTTGACGATGGCCTCACCGGTCGCCTCGTCGGTTTGATTCTTGAGGACGATCGCCCAGCTGTAGGTCGCGAGCGGCCAGACATTGTTGCCGGCCTGGTTGACGATCGAGAAGCTGTCGGGTGTAATGTTCGTCCCGGCCGCTGCGGCGGCTGCGGCGATGTTCGTCAACGTTGGTTGGAGCCACTGACCTTCACGGTCCTGTAATGACGCCGACTGAATGGCAGCGTTGCCGGGAATCAGAAGGTAGCTGTACTCGATGTAGCCAATCGATCCGGGATTCGCGTTGATATCGGTCGCCAGGGCCGCGTTGTTCGCCGCTCCCAGGATGTTCGTGGCGTGCCAGGCGTTACCACTGCCTTCCATCGGATTGCCGCTCGGGGTGTGCGTCGAGCCGCCCGAAGCGTGCAACCAGTCGGTGAAGGCGTAGGTCGTTCCGGAACTCGCGGATCGATAGATCACCTTGATCGTGTCGGTTGGCGAGTTACTCGTGTAGAGCGCCTGGAGTGCCTTACCGGTCGTCGAGGAGAGTCCGCCGTTGGTGTTGATGATTGCGAGGTTCGACCACTGCGTGATCTGGCCGTCGAATATCTTCGCCACCTCATTGGTCGTCAACTTGATGTCGTTGAGACTCGAGCCGAGGTTGTAGCCAACCACGGCTCCACCGAGGATGTAGGGGACCTGGACGTAGTTCGCCTCCACCGCGCCCGAAGGCAACGTGCCGGCCGAGGGCGTCATGGGCTGGTCAGAGAATCCGATGCTGACACTTCCGTTGGTGATCGACGTACGACCTGCGCCAGATCCAGCGGCTGGATATGAGCTGAAGCTCACCTTGCCACCAGCGGTGTACCCGGTCGAGCCACTCGTCGTCGCTCCTACCATTGGCGCGTCGAAAGACGAGCCGTTGATTTCGAGTGAGACCGAACTCGGGACGACGAGGTCGATGTCACCGGACTTGTTGGATCCCTGAAGGCCGCCAGCGATCGTCGTGGACGTCGTCTTGGGCTTGGGCTTGTGCTTCGACCAGCCCTTGGGACAGACACCACCCTTGGTCTCATAGCGCTTGGACTGGACCTTGTTGGACTGAAGGCGGTAACAAACGACCGACTTATTTTTGGTGGTACCGGCACTTGCGGGTGCTGACACGACGGCGAGCAGACCAGCAACGGCCAGCGCAACTGCCGCGAGCGACCTGAATAGATTCTTCATTCTGAACTTTCCTCCTAAAGAAAGTGATTCATTTGCGACGCGACGATTCGACATTCGAACGTTTTGCCACTAGGAAACCTAGGAATCGAAGGTAAACAGAATGTGAGCGAATGGGTCGTTCAGAGTGAAAAATTAAGGATTTCTGGAAACATTCATCGCGCCGTCATCAATCGCAACAGCTGTCGCGCCACCCGCAAGACGTGCACTTGAAATGTGCGTGCTCGGGGCTGAGCGATCCACCGCAGTGGGGACATTCGGAAAAGATGGCGAAGCGGTTGGCGCACTCGAACTCTGGTGGAGACTGTTCGGCATGACTGCGTGTCTCGGGCATTCCACCATTGTGGTTTCTCGCACCCGGTGGCGCGGTGATGGCCAAAGATCTCAGTCGAGTTCGGGTTTCCAGTAAGTAACGGGCTCCATAGTGCGGGCGCGACGTGCCTCGGTCAGGACTTCCGCGACGAAGGCCGCTTTCAGGGCGACGTAGCGATCGATGTCACCATCGGAGAGCACGACATTCTCACGCTTGATTGCGGCGTAGCGCTCGATCAATGCCGGATCGTCGATCAACGAGTCGCGAAAGAGCCAGTGGTCTGCGTGGGCGCGATTGTTCTCCACCACGAGGTCCATGTGATGGTCCGGCAAACGCGGCGTCTCGGGCGCCTCAAATGCCTCGCGGCCCTCGACGTCCAAGTCACCCACCCACCGGTAGTGAGCCGACTCGATCAGGCGTAGAACCACCGGCACCTGGGCTTCGTCGGCCACCACGACGTCGATGTCGATGATCGGTTTGGCCGCGAGGCCCGGTACCGGGGTCGATCCCACGTGCTCGATCCGTACGACCGCCGACGCGATAAACGCCGCGAAGTACGAGGTGATCTCTCGGAACTGCTGGGGCCACCGCGGATCAGCGTCCACAACGACGACGCGGTCCATTTAGGCTTCGGCGCGAAGCTGGCCCGAACGGTAGTGCGTGCGACAGAGCACCTGGTAGTGCACGACGCCTTCGTTGACGTCCCCGGTGACGAATTGATTGCCCTCGCGCGCAACGACGCCGTCCACCACGCGCGCGTTGCAACGTCCCTTTTGTCCGCACCAGCACGTCGAGGTCAGCGGTAGTTCATGCGCCCAGTCCGAGATCGCGAACAGGCGCGCCGAACCGGGAAAGAGATTCAGTAAGAAATCGGCCGAGAGGCCGAAGGCGTGCACGTCGATGCCGAGATCGTCCACCACTTGGGCGAGGGCGTCGACCTGTTCGACACTCGCAAACTGGGCTTCGTCGATCACGAGGATATTGATGCCGTCGCGACGGAGCCGCTCGATATGTGGCGAGAGGTCTGCGCCGGGCGCGACCGCCTCGGCGCTGGCCTCGATGCCGATACGACTCGTTACCATTCCATCGTCGCTTCGGTCGCCGAACGTCCACAGAGCGACGTCGCTTCGACCCTGGCGCAGTTGCCAACACAGTTGCAACGCCAGCGTCGACTTACCCGCCGCCATGGTCCCGTAGGTAAAGGTGAGTTCTGGCATGGGCCTCTCGTCGTTGACTCGAAGGACCTACGTTACTGCCCTCGTTGTTGCCTTTTGGGGCTACGACGTCGGAGGATCGCGACAAATTCGCCGCTCAGTAGATTGGTGACGTGGACTACACCGTTCGACCTATCGCCTACATCCGCAACGAGCGCAGTGAGGCCCTCGACGATAACTGGGATGAGATCGTCAGCACGGTCGAGCTCGCCCAGGACGTGCCCGAAGAGGCCCTTCGGGGACTGGAGGAGTTCTCGCACGTGGAGATCGTCTTCTTCGCCGACTGGGCCGAGGACGTGCCGCCGGGACCGTGGCATCGACACCCGCGCGGCAACGCACAGTGGCCGGACATCGGTGTCTTTGCCCAACGCAACAAGGACCGTCCGAATCGCCTGTTGCTCTCGACCGTCGAGATCGATGAACTCTCGGAGCGCTCGTTCACCGTGCGCGGGCTTGACGGCATCGACGGGACGCCGGTACTGGACATCAAGCCCGTTTTTCGCTGGAGCGTGCCGAAGGGTGAACTGCGCGTGGCACCGTGGAGCGAAGAGCTCGGCGAGAACTACTTCTAGTTCGCCGCAATAAATCCGTTCAGTACTCGAGCCAACTCCGGGCCGTTCTCTTCTTGCAAGAAATGGGCGCTGCCCGCAATGGTCGTGTGCGCCTGACCTCGCGATCCGGGAACCTCGCGGAGGAACTTCGCGTCAGCTCCTCGGGTGATCGCGTCGCCACTGAAGCAACAGAGAAACGGCTTCGTGAAGTTTGCCAGTACGGCCCACGCGGCGACGTTGGCGTCGTGGGCGGGGTCCTCGGGTGACGTGGGCACCAGCGTCGGGAACTGTCGGGCGCCCTCTTTGTAGGACTCGTCGGGGAACGGCGCGTCGTAGGCCGCGATCACCTCGGCGCTGAGACGCTCGCCACAGCCTCCCGAGACGATGTTGCCGATGTGCAGTTCGGGCGTCGTCTGACTGAAGTCCTGCCAGGCCTTGAAGGCCTCGCTCATCCGCTCCTCGCCCGTCGGCAGTCCCCCGTTGCCGATCGCCACCCGCGCGAATCGCTCCGGATGCTCCCCCACCAGGCGCAGCCCGATCAGGCTGCCCCAGTCCTGGGCGAAGAGCGTGACGTCGTGCAGTTCCAACTGGTCGAAGAGCAGTTCGCGGACCCACCCGACGTGTCGCGCGTAGGTGTACTCCTTACGCTCACTCGGCTTGTCGGACCGACCGAAACCGATGAGGTCGGGAGCCACGACGCGATGTCCGGCCTCGACGAGACCGCGAATCATGAAGCGGTACAGGTACGACCACGAAGGTTCACCGTGCAACAGCACCACGGTTTGGCCATCGCGCGGTCCCTCGTCCAGATAGGCCATTCGAAGCGCTTCGCCACCACTCGGATCGGCGACGTCCGCGTAGTGCGGGGCGAAATCGAAACTGCTGAGTCCCTCGAAGTTCTCGTCGGGTGTGCGTAGTCGTTCCATGGTTCTATTGCCGGGCCATTCCCTCGCGGGCCGCCGCCGCCTTCTCGTCGTGGCTGTCCGGAGAGATCAGTTGGATGTCCACCCGCTCGATCCGCCCCTCGAAAGCGAAGTCGTCGACGTAGCGCTTGGAGACGGGCGAGCCGTGATCGCGACCGATGCCCATGGCGATCGTGGAGAAGATCCTCATCACGAACGGGAGATGGAGCGAACCGGCGTCCCGACCGTCGATCGTCAAAGTGACATCGGCGTCGCGGCGAGCTCGGCGAAAACGCACGCCGAGCACCGAAGGTCCGTCGGGAATCTCCTGCGTGGATTCCAACACGTGGTGTTCCATGAAGACGTTGTAGTCGAAGACCAACCGGTTGTCCTGCACGAACAGAGCGACGCCGGCGTTCTCGGTGCCCATGGCGAGAATGACGCCGCCGCGATCGCGTGCACGATCGACGCGCGCCTCCAAATCCCAGCTCCGTCCCCCGATCCCGGCGGCGGCCGACGGCGGGATCGGATTGAGCGGCGGTAAATAGGTGTAGTGACGAGACGTCGGATGCGGCGAGTAGTCATGCGACCTTGATGCGAAGAGCACCAGACCGCGATCGTCCAAGGGCAGCACGCCGTACTCCTCAGCTTCGCGCCACCAGAGATCGATCAACTCTTTGAGTTTCTCCGGGTTGGTCGCGGCCAGGTCTCGGCACTCCGAGGGATCCTCGGCGACGTGATAGAGCTCCCAGCGATCGTCGTCGAAGGACACGCCGAAGACGTGTCGCGTGACGGCTTTCCAGCCTTCGTGGTACATCGCGCGGTGCCCACCCATCTCGAAGTACTGCGTCGTCTTTCGACTCGGTTCATCGGGCCGGTCAAAGGCGTAGGCCAGGGACACGCCGGCCATCGGCATCTGTTCGAGGCCGCGGTGGGACTCCGGCATCGTGACGCCCGCCGCCTCGAAGACGGTCGGTGCGATGTCGGTCACGTAGTGGAACTGGTCTCTCACTTCGCCGCGCGCGGCGATGCCCTTCGGCCAGTGGACGACGAGCGGTACGTGCACGCCGCCTTCGTGCGTGTTCTGCTTGTACCACTTGAAGGGCGTGTTCCCCGCTTGGGCCCAACCCCAGGGATAGTTCGAGTGACTGCTCGGTCCCCCGATGTCGTCGAGGTGCTGCACGGCCTCCTCGGGACTTTCCATGACCATGTTGAAGTACTTCATCTCGTGCAACACGCCGAAGGGACCGCCCTCTTGGCTCGCGCCGTTGTCGCTCATCAAGAGGATCAAGGTGTTGTCGAGTTCGCCAATGGTCTTCAGATCCGCGACGAGCCGACCGATCTGGGCGTCGGTGTGCTCGAGGAACGCGGCGTAGGCCTCTTGCAGTCGGGCGGCGAGCTTCTTCTGGACCTCGGGCAGTTCGTCCCACGGCTCGACGCCGTCGTTACGCGGAGCGAGCTCGGTGAACTCCGGGACGATACCCAACTCCTTTTGTCGCGCGAACCATTTGGTCCGAGCAACGTCCCAGCCCTCGTCATAGCGGCCGCGGTGACGCTCGAGGTACTCACCGGGCGCCTGGTGGGGCGCGTGCGTCGCGCCGAAGGCGAGGTAGGTGAAGAAGGGACGGTCGGGTCGAACTGATTTCGCGTCGTGGATGAAGCCGATCGCGTGGTCGACGAGGTCCTCGCTGAGGTGGTAACCGTCGGCCACGCTCTTTGGTCGCTCGACGCGGTGATTGTCGTACGTGAGGTCCGGTGCGAACTGATCGGTCTCGCCGTCGAGGAATCCGTAGTAGCGATCGAACCCCCGCTGCAGCGGCCACTGGTCGAACGGACCGGCCGAGGACGAGTTCTCCATCGACACGAGATGCCACTTGCCCACCGCGAACGTGGTGTACCCGTACTCGCGCAAGACTTCGGCCATTGTCGCCGCGTGGTTCGAGATCTGTCCACGCATGCTGGGAAAGCCGGTGCTCCAGTTCGACAGCCCCCGCATACCGACGCTGTGATGATTCCTTCCGGTCAGCAGTGCCGCCCGCGTCGGCGAGCACAGCGGCGTGACGTGGAAGTTCGAGAACCGAAGCCCGTTCGCGGCCAGTTCGTCGATGTTGGGCGTGACCAGGTCCGAGCCGAAACAGTTGAAGTGAGAGAACCCGAGGTCGTCAATGAGAATCACCAAAATGTTGGGGGCGTCGTCGTGGGGATGGCTCGGCGTCGGCCACCATGGCGCCGACTCCGCGACCGTGTCACCGATCGTTCCCTCAAAGTGTTCGTACTGCTTCACCGCACCCCCTTTGACCACCGTTCACGCTACGCCACCTACGAGAGCGATTACGGCGAGTGCTGGATCATGCTCGAGATAACGTCGCGCTCGGGACACGACGCTGGCCCGAGGACTGAGATCGCCATCGCCGCCGCCGCGTTCCCTCGTCGGGCCGATTCGATGACGTCCGTGCCGAGGGCCAACTCGGCGAGAAAGACACCGGAGTGCGTGTCGCCCGCGCCGTTGGTATCGACGACGGTGACCTCGAAGCTGTACACGGGTACGGGTTCTTCGCCCTTCATCAGCACCGTGCAACCGCTCGCGCCGTGACGCACGACGACTCCGGTTCGACCGGTCCGTTGCGCGAGTGTCGCCACAGAATCATCCAACGATTCCTCACCCGTCAGTAGAGAAGCCTCGGACTCGTTGCAGAGGGTCCAATCGGCGCGCTCAAGAACGCGCACCAGGTTCTCTTGGGGAATATCCATCACTCGATTGCTGGGATCGAAGGCGACCACGACGTCCTCGCTCAGCGTCGCCAACCACTCGAGAGCGACTTCCGCGGAACCGGGATACATCACGTTGTAACCGGACAGCAACACGTAGTCACCACTCCGTACATCGAGCGACAACAGGTCTGAGTATCGAAGTGATCCTTCGGCGCCCGGAGACGTGATGAACGTCCGCTCCCCCTCGTCATCGATCATCGCCACGCAGAATCCGGCGTCGCGAGTCTCGTCAGCGTCAACGGGCTCGCCCACGTTGTCCTGCTCCAGGGACGACCTCGCGATCGAAGAAAAGGGACCGCGACCGAGGCGTCCCGCGTAGATAGCCGAGACGCCCTGTCGGGCGGCAGCGCTCATGGCGTTGTAGCCTCCGCCAGTCGTAATCAGATGCTCCGTCGCGAGGACGTCGGCGCCGCTTTTCGGGAGTTCTGCGATGCGCAGCACGATATCGATCATGACCGAGTCGAGACAGAAGAGACGCGCCGATGCACTCACGCGTTCACCCTAATGAGTGTCGTGGTCGCCATCGAAGGTATGTGAATCATTTGCTTACTTCGACACGCGCGGCCCGCCTACAATCGACGAAAGCCACGCGACGTCGAGAAAGAGGTGCGGTGAGCGAAATCTCCGAAGTACTCGGTACCGGTAGCGCCGGTGCGTTACGAATTGAAGAGAACGGCATCAATGTCATCTCCGAAGCCGAACGTAAGGGCCAGCCCCGGGAGCTCTTCTGGCCCTGGTTCGGGGCCAACGTGTCAGTCCTCGGACTCAGTTACGGCGCGTACATCTTGGGTTTTGGCATCTCGTTCTGGCAGGGGCTGATCGTCGGACTCATCGGCATCATCATCAGTTTCGTACTGTGTGGCATCATCGCAACCGCTGGGAAGCGGGGCTCGGCTCCGACGATGGTGCTCAGTCGCGCCGCCTACGGTGTGCGGGGAAATCGTCTTCCGTCGTTCATCTCCTGGCTGCTCTGCGTTGGGTGGGAGACCGTGCTCACCGTCATCGCCGTGCTCGCGACCTCGACGGTCTTCACGAGGCTTGGTTGGGGCGGCGGCAACGGAGTCAAGGCCGTGGCCATGGTCGTCATCGCGGCGTTGATCATCGTCGGCGGCGTCATGGGTTTCGATCTGATCATGCGGATGCAGGCGGTCATCACCGTGATCACCGGAGTCCTCACGGTCATGTTCATCATCCTCACGTTCAAGCACGTGCACTGGCACGTCGTGTCGCAACTGCACAGCGGGACCACACAAAGCCTCATCGGCGCACTGGTCTTCGTGATGACGGGTTTCGGCCTTGGATGGGTCAACGCGGCGGCCGACTATTCGCGTTACCTGCCACGCAAGGCGTCGACGAGCGGCGTTGTCTGGTGGACGACCTTCGGATCTTCGATCGCGCCCGTCATCCTCGTGTTCTTCGGTCTCCTTTTGGCCGGTTCGTCGTCGCAACTCAGTTCGGCAATTGGCAACGACCCCGTCGGGGCGTTAGCCAGGTTGCTGCCGACCTGGTTCCTCGTGCCCTTCGTCATCGTGGCCGTCCTCGGACTCGTCGGTGGTGCGGTGCTCGACATCTACTCCTCGGGCCTCTCGCTGCTTTCGGCGGGCCTCAAGATTCCGCGCTACGCCGCGGCCGGTGTCGACGGCGTGGTGATGGTCATCGGGACCATTTACATCGTGTTCTTCGCGCACAATTTTCTCCCCCAGTTCGAAGGGTTCCTAATCACGGTCGGGGTACTGATCGCCGCGTGGTGTGGCGTGTTCCTCGGTGACATGGCGCTACGCAAGAAGGACTATTCCGACGCCGACCTCTTTCGCAACTCTGGGCGCTACGGCGACGTGCGACTCATCCCGGTGCTCACCACGATCGTCACGAGCGTGATCGGTTGGGGCCTCGTGACGAACACCGGCGCGTCGTGGCTGACGTGGCAGGGCTACTTGCTCGGACCAATCCACCTCGGCGGGAAAACCGGGAACTGGGCCTACGCGAACCTCGGCGTGTTCGCCGCGCTGGTGCTGAGTTTCCTCGTCACCGTTGCCTTCACGAGCGATTCGGTTCGCCGACAAGAAGAGGCCGCTCCGGCGCCGTTACCCGTCTCGTAAGGCACTCGCTGCTCCAGGTCGGAAGACGGCGAAATCAATCGTGACGAGGACGATCCGGCCGGCGGCGACGGACTTGGGTCCGATGAGAATCCAATCTGTCAATGCGACCCAGGTCCCCAAAATCACTGCGTAGACTTGAGGCGGTTGGGTTCAGAGGAGTTGCATTGCGCATCGGTGTTCTTACGGCGGGTGGCGACGCGCCCGGCCTCAACGCGGCCATCCGGGCCATCGGCCAAATGGCCCTGCGCGACGGACACGAAGTCATCGGCATCGCCAACGGCTGGGCCGGACTGGCCAGCGAATACGCCGGTCGTCCCCTCCTCGCGAGCGACCTCCAGGGCGTCATCGCCCAGGGCGGAACGCTGCTCGGCACCGCGCGCTACAACCTCGACAGCCCGACGGGCGGTCGCGAACGGGTGCTGGCCGCCATCGATGAGCATCTCGATGCGTTGATCTCCATTGGCGGCGACGGTACGCACCGAATTTCGACGTGGCTGGCCGATCACGGGGCGCCCATCGTCGGCGTGCCCAAGACCCTCGACAACGACCTGCTCGGCACCGACTACTGCATCGGCTTTGACACCGCGATCAGCATCGTGTGTGAATCGATCGACCGGCTCTACACGACGGCGGCGTCGCATCACCGCGTCATGGTCGTCGAGACGATGGGACGCCTGACCGGCTGGGTCGCCGCGATGGGCGGACTCGCCGGCGGTGCGGACATGATCGTGATTCCCGAATTCCCGGTAACGATGGACGACATCATGCGCCACCTCGGACGCCGGGTGGACGCCGGTTTGGCGTTCTCGATCGTCGTCGTCGCCGAAGGCGTGAACCTCTCGACGCTCGGTGGTACCGAGAAGGGTGAACTCTCGACCGAAGGTGTCGGAGGCGTGCGCCTGGCGACGCGGGGCGTCGGACAGTTCGTCGCGTCCAAGATTGAAGAGCTCACGGATATTGAAGTGCGCACCACGGTCCTCGGTCACTTGCAGCGCGGCGGCAGCCCGACCGCGCACGACCGTATCTGGGCGACGCGCGTCGGGGCCGGCGCCTACGACGCGGTCACCGCGGGCAAGTTCGGGACAATCCCGGTCGTGCGCGACAACACCGTGGTGCTCAGTCCCCTCTCATCGGTGATCGGCGGCCAGCGCCAGGTGCCGCGCGAGATCTACGAGCTCTGCTCGGTCTTCTTCTGATCCAAGAACTCTTCGAGTTCTTGCCTCGTCGGACCGGTGGCCGGACCGCGTTTCGTAACTGACATCGCCGCGGCCGCGTTGGCCCAGCGAGCCGCACCCAAAGACGAGCGACCCTCGGCCAACGCGGCCGCGAACGCTCCCAGATGACAGTCCCCCGCGCCATTCGTGTCGACACTCTCGACGGCGAATCCCGCCACCGCAATGCTGTGACGTTCCGATTGTGCGACAACGCAGCCCTCAGCACCCACGCGAACGATGGCACCGCCGCGATTCATCCGAGCGCGAAGGAGACGTGCGGATTCCGAGGAGTTGGAAGCGTCCGTGAGCAAGAACGCCTCGCGCTGGTTACACGAGAACCAGTCGACGCGTTCGAAGACCGCGTCCAACATGGATTCGGAAATCTCGTTCACGATCGGGCCGGGGTCGAAGAGAAAGTTCGTCGCGCCGGGGATCTGTGTGAGGAACTTGAGCAGCGCGCGGGCGTTGCTCTCGTGCAAGAGCGCGTAGCCGGAGAAGTAGACGAGATCGCTCTCGCTCACGTCGAGTTCGTCGAGTTGGCCCGTCGAGAGCGTCGCTTCGGCGCCGACACTCGTGAGGAACGTCCGCTCGCCGCCGTCTTCGACGATGGCCACGACGAACCCGGTGTCGACGTCGTCAATCGGTGGCGTCGCGACGACGATGTCTTCGAGACGCATCGCCTCCTGGGCGATTGTCGCGAACGGTCCGAGTCCGACGACCCCGCCGTACACCGAGGCCAGTCCGAGTCGAGAGGCGGCGGCCATGACGTTGAAACCTCCCCCGGCGAAGGAGTCACTGCGCTCAACCAACGTGTCCGAACCACGTTCGGGGAGCAGTTCGACGTTCAAGACGACGTCGACGACGACACTATCGACGAGGATCAGGCGTGGCGCGCTCACGCCGCGCTTTGCTCGGGACCGTTTCGCAGTTGCAACAGGCGTCGCGCCATGTCGTCGAGTTCGAGTTCGTTCACTCGCGCTACCGTCTCTCGCGCGGCGAGCGGAAAGACGTTCAGTCCGCACCGCGATCCCACGATCGCTCCCGTCATCGCCGCGATCGTGTCGCTGTCACCGCCGAGTGACGCCGCCACTCGACACGCCAACCACGGCTCGTCGCTGAAGGCGCTCGCCACGGCGAAGGCCGCCGGCACCGACTCCCACGTCGCCAGGCTGGTGCCGACCAGAATCGGCAACAGGTCCACGACACCCTCGGCGTCGAGTCCGCGGACGAGATCGATCGCCCACCGGATTCGCACCGCGACGTCCGCACCGGCGATCCAGTGACCGCGTCGTGACCCCCGAACCGCCGCGTCGCAGGCGGTGTCGATCATCACCTCGAAGGTGAGACCCTCGACGCCGGCACTCACGGCCCCGGCGACCGCCGCGGCACCGGCGAGCGCCACGCTCGTGTTGTGCGTCAATCGACTCGCCAGGGCCACGCGCGTGACGAGCTCGTCGAGGTCCAGGGACCGAACCGCGATCGCGACCGGTGTGATGCGCATCGCCGCACCGTTGGTGTCGCCCCGACGACCAACCTCTTCGGGATCGCCCCCCGCCAGGAGGGCGTTGATGGCGCGCTTGGTCGACGGTCCGAGAAGGTCGAGCGACCCCTTGGCCTTCATCGACTCTTCCCACGCGATGAGCGCGTCGGCCCAACTTTGAATGTCGACTTCGCCGTGTCCGTCGATTAGTTCGCTGGCTAACAACACGGCCTGCTCAGTGTCGTCGGTGATTCGTCCGGCGGTCATGCCCTCGGCGATCGGATGATCGGTCGGCGCCGGCTCGAAGTCGACCAGGACCTTCCCGAAGACGCTCACGACCTCTTCGCGCGACATCATCTGCGTCGGCATTCCGAGCGCGTCTCCGATGGCGAGGCCGTAGAGGGCGCCCGCGGCCCGGTCGAACTGCGTCACTGGCTCCACCCCCTCAGCCTACGAAAGCGCGCCCGTGATTACTTACCATTGCCGGGCGCGGCGTCGAGCAAATCGTCTGCCGTAAGGTGGGCTTCGCATGGAAACGCCGCCGCCCAGTCGCGTCTCGATCGAGACCTACTCGTGATCCCGATACTTTCCGCGACCCAGATGCGCGGGGCCGACGCGCTCGCCGTGCGGGCCCACGGGAGCGACGCCCTGGTCGCCGCGGCCGGGACCGCCGTCGGTCTCGAAGCCCAGTCGATCCTCGGCTCGTGCTACGGATCGCGCGTGGCGGTGCTCGTCGGACCGGGCCTCAACGGGGCCGACGGACGCGTCGCGGCCGCGTGGTTGCGTTCTCGCGGCGCCAAGGTCGACGTCATCGAAACCACGAGCCAACCAAAGGACTTACGGGGTTTCGCGCTCGTGATCGACGCGGCCTTCGGGCTCGGTTGCTCGCGTCCCTACCAAGCGCCGCGCGTACTAGGCGACGCGGTAGTCCTCGCGGTCGATCTGCCATCGGGCGTCGACGCCGATTCCGGTGCGGTACTCGGTTCTCCGATGCCGGCTGACGTGACGATGGCCCTCGGCGCGTTGAAGCGAGCTCACGTCACCGGTGTGGCGGCCGCTTTCTGCGGTCAGTTGCGCTTCGCCGGCCTGGGTATCGTCCAGCACTTCGATGACGGCCTCGTGGAAGACCGCGACCTCGGCACTCTGATCCAACGCGAGCCGGGCGACCACAAATGGACCCACGCGATTCAGGTGTTCGCCGGATCGACTTTGATGCCCGGCGCGGCCGACCTCGTCGTGCGCGGCGCGTTGGCGGCCGGCGCGTCGATGATCCGGCTCTCGAGTCGGGGCGACGTCGCGGAGTTGGTCGACCTCCCGGCCGAAGTCGTGCGCAGCGAGGACTCGAAATTCGAGAAGCGCAGTCGCTGCGTCGTGGCGGGCCCGGGCGTCGGCACCGACGGCGTTGACTGGTTGGGCGAGCGGTTGATCGACGTGTCGGTACCAGTCGTGCTCGACGCCGACGGACTGAATCGATCCCTGATTCGCTCGGAGACCCCGGACGAACAACGATGGTTGCTCACGCCCCACGAGGGTGAGTTCGCGCGACTGACCGGGGAACCACTTCCGGCCGATCGCCTGGAGGCGGTGCGCTCATTCGCGCGCGCCACCAACTGCGTCGTACTGCTGAAGGGTCCGACGACGATAATTGCCGACCGCGACGGTCGAGTGCGCGTCGTGCGATCGGGCACGCCCACGCTCGCCACGGCCGGCAGCGGTGACGTTCTTTCCGGGGTGATCGGTGCCACGATCGCCCGGGGCCACGATCCGTTCGAGGCCGCCGCGCTCGGTGCCCACCTGCACGGACGCGCCGGCGCGGCGCTGCCGGTCTACGCCAGTGCCTCGGATATTCCGACGGCCGTCAGCGACGTCATCGCCGCGCTCTGAGCGGCGCGGTCTTTCCCCCAACACGCTGCCTCTCGGGCCGTTCATCGCGACGGCCGGCGACGGAGAGCTCGAGTGTACGGTGAGTAAGGAGGTAGTCATGGAGAAGTCGCCGGAGACGGTGCTCGAGCACGAAGAAGAGGGCCGGGGCCTTCTCGCTCCGATGACCGTGTCGATCGATGACGACGGACTCGACGAGAACGATCCGCGTCGCGTCGAAGTCCGCCAGTGGCTGTCCTCGAACCCCAACCCGACGCCCGTGCAACTCGCCCAGGCCGGCCTCGTCGCGCCCCACCTCCCTAAACCCTGGGGTCTCGGCGCCGACGCCAACCACCAACTCCTCATCGACGACGAACTCAAACGTGCCGACGTGCGACTGCCCATCAACCCCATCGGCATCGGGTGGGCCGGACCGACGATCCTCTACGCCGGCACCGAGGAGCAGCAGCAGCGCTGGCTACCCAAGTTGTTGAGCGGTGAAGAGTTCTGGTGCCAGCTCTTCAGCGAACCCAACGCCGGGAGCGATCTGGCCTCGCTCAGCACTCGCGCCGAACGCGACGGTGACGAATGGATCGTCACCGGGCAAAAGGTGTGGACCAGTTACGCCCACCTCGCGACGTGGGGTATCTTGCTCGCGCGAACGTCCAACGAGGGCGCGCCGCAAAAGGGAATCAGCTACTTCATCTGTCCGATGAACGCGCCGGGCGTCACGATTCGACCGATCATCGACATCACCGGCGATCACGCCTTCAACGAGGTCTTCCTCGACGAGGTCCGACTGCCGGCGGACTACCTCATTGGCAACGTGAACGACGGGTGGCGTCTCGCAAAAGTCACCCTCGGCAACGAACGAGTCTCGCTCTCCGGAGAAGGCGTGCTCTGGGGCCGCGGTCCCACGGCCGCGGACTTGGTCGAGCTCGTGCGAACGTCTCGCATTGCGCACGACGCGCTCGAACGAGACGAACTCGTGAGGTGTTGGTCGCACGGGGAGATCCTTCGGCTGCTGCGACTTCGACTCGTCGCCGCCGCCCAGGCCGGACGAGAGCCCGGGGCCGAGGCCAGCGTGCGAAAGGCGCTCGCCGACGACCACGGCCAAGAGGTCATGAACCTCGCCAATCGCCTCGCCGGTTCGGCGGGGATGCTCGAGGGCCGCGGTCCGGGCGGATCCGACGGCGCCGACGGCAAGGCGTGGGCTTTCGGTTTCCTCTACTCCCAGGCGTTGACGATCGGCGGCGGTACCTCGGCCGTCCAGCGCAACATCATCGGCGAGCGAGTGCTCGGCCTGCCCAAAGAGCCAGCGCTCTAGTCGCCACTAACGACGCTGCGGTTCCCACGTGAAGTTCATCTGGGCGATCACGAAACTGACCACGCCCCAGATGCCCAGCACGATAAACGGTCGCAGCTCGAGTCCCGAGCCACCTGGTAGGGCAATGGCGTGTTGCATCCCACTCACGATCGGCTCGAGCGGCAGGTACGTCGAGAAGTTCAAGAGCCACTGCGGGAGCAGGTTGGGCGCCAAGAAGACGCCGCTGACGAAGCTCAAGATGACGACCGTGAACGGTCCGACCGAGCCGGCCATCTCCGAGGTGGTGATCACCCTCGTGAGCGCGAGGCCCATGGCAGAGAAGCTGAACACCCCGAGCACCGTGTAGCAGAAGATGGCCACGTACGCGTGCGCGGGCAGTGACAGGTGGTAGCCGAAGATCGAGACTGCGATCATCACGATATTGAGGGCGAGTGAGGTCACGAACAGATACAGGATCTCACCGGCGAGAAAGACGCCCGCCGGCATCGGTGTACCGCGAAAGCGTTTCAGCCAACCGGCCTCGCGAGCGCCGACGATTGCCACGAGGATCCCGGTGAAGGTGCCGAGCATCACCCCGTAGGTGGTGAGTCCCCCGGTGTAGAAGGCGATCGTCGAGATGTTGTGTCCGTCGACCGGAATCGTCTTGAATTTTCCACCGAACACCGAGTTGAAGAGCGCGAGGAAACCGACCGGCATCAAGACGCCGAAGATGACCGTTCGCGCACTACGCATATAGGCAACCAGGTCGTACTCGGCCTGGCGCAGGGTCAGTCGGATGAATCTCACGCCGGGTCCCCCGTGACGTCGAGAAAGACGTCGTCGAGCGTCGGTCGAACGACCTCGAAATCGACCAGCTCGATGCCCGCGCGCTCGACGTACTGCAGCAGTCGAAGCAACTCGGCTTGCGCGTTGGCCAACGTCGCCGAGGCGACTTCCCCTTGCACGTTGAACTCAATGCCGGCCTCTCGCGACAAGGTCCCGACGTCGAGTCCGTCGACGACGCTGAATCGCAGCGTCGTCGCACCGGCCAGCGCGATGAGTGACGTCGACGTGCCCTCGGCGACGATGCGACCGGCCGCCAGGATCGCGATCCGATCGCAGAGGTGCTGGGCTTCTTCCATGTAGTGCGTCGTCAACAGAATCGAGGTCCCCGCCGAACGCAGTCCCTCGAGCATCGTCCAGAACTCTCGGCGAGCCGACGGGTCGAAGCCGGTCGTCGGTTCATCGAGGAAGAGCAGTTCCGGCGAGCCGATGATGCCGAGGGCCACGTCGACCCGACGGCGCTGTCCGCCGGAGAGTCGTCCGATACGCGTGGACGCTTTGTCGCTGAGCCCGACGAGTTCGAGCGTCTCAGCGACGCTCCTGGGATGTGAGAAGAAGCCGGCGAATAGTTTGACGGTCTCGGTGACCGTGTGGAGGGGGTCGAAATCCGAGTCTTGCAAGACGAGTCCGATCCGGTCCTTCCAAGCGCCGCCCCCTTTCTTGGGGTCGACACCGAGCACCTGGACCCGACCCTGGTCGGGAGACTGATAGCCCTCGAGGATCTCAACCGTCGTCGTCTTGCCCGCGCCGTTCTTGCCCAGGAGGCCGAAGATCGCACCGCGTTCGACGCTGAAGGACACGTCGTCCACGGCGGTGAGCGAACCGAATCGCTTGGTGAGTCCCGCAACCTCTATGACGTTGGCCATCGAATCCTCCGCGACGTGCAGCATGTATAGCATCGGCGTTTGAACGATACGTGATGACTTTGACGATTTGCACGCGATGGTCCGCCATCCGGGTCGTGGCGTCGACGCATTTGATAAGAATCGTGGTTGGAAACGGAGCCGGGTTCGCTCGGACACGACGAAGGAGACACCATGAAGGGGTTCAAGAGTTTCTTGATGCAGGGCGAGTTGGTGGTGATCGCCGTGGGCCTCGTGGTCGCGCTGGCCTTCAGTACGCTCATCAAGGCGTTTTCTGACAACATCATCACGCCCGTGATCAACTCCTTCGCGGGCGGCGGCTCGTCGGGCAAGGGACTCGGTTGGACGCTGAACGGCCAGCGCATCGACATGGGCGCCTTCATCTCAGCGATCGTCTACTTCGTGGTCTTCATGGCCGTGGTCTACTTCGTCATCGTCGTGCCCTATCGCCGTTACATGCAGCGGCGCGGGACGACGGTCTTCGGTGCACCGGCGCCGTCCAAGACCTGTCCGAGTTGCTTGTCGGCTGGCCTGCCGATCGCCGCCACGAAGTGCAAGTTCTGCTCGAGCGACGTTCCCGTCGAATAGCCGTCGCGCCCGCGAGGCAGGTTCAACCCTCTCGGGACAACTTCTCCAACGCCGGCAACGCCATCTCCAAACGGTTCCGCTCGGCGGGGCTGAGCCGTTCGAGTCGAGAGCTCAGTCCGATGGTGCGTTCACTCCAAAGCGCGGTGAGCACGACTCGGCCGTGATCTGAGAGTTCGACGAGCGACGCGCGCTTGTCTTCGGGGTCGTCGGTCCGCTTCAACAGATCGAGCTCCTCGAGGCTCGCGACGACCCTCGTGGCCACCGGCGCGCCGACCGACTCGAACGCCGCGAGGGCGCTGATGCGAAGCGGGCCGAACTCATCGATGCTCGCCAGCGCCGAGACCTGCGACGGCGACAACGCGGTGCTGCCCTGGTGGCGAAGGGCTCGGGCCAAGCGCACCATGACGAGTCGCAGGCGCGCGGCCGTTTCGACCGATCGTTCGGATTCAACTACAACGGACTTCATTGCACCACTTCGCTTTCCAGGGCAATCTCTCCCGGTACGGCGCTCGACGTCGCGGCCGCGTCACCGAGATGCTCGCGCATCGACTGGTCCTCGTGAACGTAACGCTTGCCACGAAGGGCCGAGGCCAGCGCGCCGATGATCGACATCACGACCGCCGCGCCGAACACGATCTCTAGACCGTGGTGGAACGAACTCTCGATGAGGTCAGGGAAGAAATGCTTGCCCGTGAGGATCAACCACTGTGCGTGATTGACGTGCGTCGACGCTTGTGAGCCGAGCAGGTTCTTCAGAGGGTTCTTCCCGAGGAACGCGGAGAACAGACTGCCCACCGGCGGCAGGTTCGCGATGGCGTGGGCCTGGGTCGCGCCGACACCGTGGGCGCTGAGCCCCTTGAACATGGCCTTAGGGAGCGTGTTCGTGAGACCCACGATCATCAACGAGAAGAAAACGCCGATGGAAAGGACGAAGCCGGTATTCATGAACGCCGCCTGAATCCCGGCCGCTCCGCCTCGCTCTTCGGCGGGCACGCTGTTCATGATCGCCGCCTGGTTCGGCGCGGAGAACATCCCACCGCCGACGCCGTTGAAGAACACCATGATGGCGAAGACCCAGTAACTGAAGTTGGTGGGTACGAGCAGCAACCCGACGAAGCTCGCACCGAAGACCAACATGCCCCCCGTCGAGAGGATTCGAGCACCGTGGCGGTCCGACAGGTAACCCGAGATAGGTCCGGCGAACAGGAATCCACACGTCAACGGCAAGAGGTAGATGCCGGCCCACAGCGGCGTCGCGGAGTACGCGTAGCCGTGCAAGGGCAACCAAATGCCCTGGAGCCAGATGATGAGCATGAACTGCAGGCCGCCGCGCGAGATCGCCGCCAGGAATCCGGCCGTGCTGCCCGTGGAGAAGGCCCGCATCTTGAAGAGTCGCAGGTTGAACATCGGTGACTCCACGCGGTTCTCGATGATGAAGAACGCGACGAGGAACACCACCCCGATGAGAAAGGCGCTGAGTACACGCGGCGACGTCCACCCCATGGAGTGCTGCAGGTAGGGCTGGATGCCGTAGACGATGCCGACGAGAATCGACGTGAGTCCGACCGCGAAGGTGAGGTTGCCCCACCAGTCGATCTTGGCGGCCGCGCGCTTCCCGTTATCGCGAAGGCTGTGGTAGCCCCAGATCGTGCCCAAGACGCCGAAGGGAACCGAGACCCAGAACACGAGACGCCAGTCGACGACCGAGAGCAGTCCGCCCGCGATCAGTCCGATGAAGGATCCACCGATCGCCGCGACCTGATTGATGCCCATCGCCATTCCTCGCTGGTCCGACGGGAACGCGTCGACGAGAATCGCGCTCGAGTTCGCGAAGAGCATCGCGCCACCGACTCCCTGGACCAGGCGCCAGAGCACGAGCCAGAGCGCGCCGCTGCCGCCGTGATAGGGATCCAGCGCGAGCAACACCGAGGCGAAGGAGAACACGGCGAAGCCGAGGTTGTAAATGCGAACGCGACCCATGATGTCGCCGAGACGGCCGAGGCTGATCACGAGCACCGCGGTCACGAGGAGGTAGCCCTGCAAGAGCCACAACAGATAGCCCACATTGCCCGCCGACAATGGATTGATGCCGATGCCGCGAAAGATCGCCGGCAGCGAGATCAGAATGATCGACGAGTTGATGGTCGCCATGAAGACGCCGAGGGTCGTATTGGTGAGAGCGATCCACTTGTAACGGTCGCCGTGCGTGGGGTCCAGGATTTTGGGTGCCATGAGTCCAATTTTGTGAGATCTAGTTGCTTGACTGCAAGCAAGTATAACCAGGCACTCCCCTGACGACGACGCCAGATAACCAATGTCAATGTTCCCCTGACATGGCACGTCACGACGCCGAACGCCGTAAGTTGGCTACAGAACCTGAACGAGAAGGGAATCGAGTGGCACACGCCAAACTCACCGGACATCATCTGGTTACCGCAGAGAAGATCCTCAGTCACCCCGCGAGTCACAACGTCGAGTGGCACGACGCAGCCGCACTCTTAGCGGAGATTGGCTCGATCACCGAAGGAAGCAACGGCCGCTTCACCGTAACGCTCGGCGACGAGACGCAAGTCTTCGATCGGCCCCGCGGCAAGGACCTCGATACTCAACAGATCGTGGATCTTCGAAAGATGCTCAAGACAGCCGGCTTCTCGCTCGAGAACATTCACGAGTAAGCGGCGACTCGGCGGACCCGTCGCGTTTCACGATTCGATTTCTTCGCACAGTCGTGCGATCGCGTCACGAACCGCATCGCGCATCGCTACGCGGTCACTGAATTCACTGCCCGCGGACATCACGGGATCACCGATGCCGATCCGAACTGCACCGGGGTGAGGTCGAAAGCTTCCGGGGCGTAACACCTCTCGCGATCCGCGAATACCTATCGGGACGACGGGGCAGTTCGACGACGCGGCCGTTTCAAATGCCCCGAGACGAAAGACGCGCAGTCCCGGGCGAGCGCTTATCGAACCTTCGGGGAAGATGAGGACGTGGTGCCCACTTTGAATCACGCTCTTCAATATCTCCACCGAGTCGGCGCTTCGTTCGGCGCGCCCGCGATCCACAAACACACATCCGAAACCGCGCATGACGCGACCCAAGAGAAATTGGTGCTCCATGTCGGTGCTCGAGACGAAGGTCAAAGGTTGATCTATGAAGACATACAGCAACAGGCCGTCGACGAAGCTCGAATGGTTCGCCGCAATCACCGACGGGTGGACGGCGTCCGGTAGTTCGCCTTCGACCTGGACCGAAAGTCTCAAGGCGCGACAGGTGATTCGCGCAATTTCACGCCCGAGGTGTCTGCGCATCGCCAACGTCATCGGGAGCACCGAGAGCGACCAGATCGCGATGGCGAACGGGACGAGCAAGGACCACGCGTAGAGGGCATAGAACATCGAGTCGGTCGACGCGGCGTGGCTCGACCTGGGCGCGCGGCTCTCTCTCGCGGAGCGCAGGCCGGCCACAATGCGTCTTGAGAGAGTCACGGCACGCACGCTCAACGATTGTGGCGGCGTGGGTGCTCCATCACCCGGACGGACGTCATCATGCCGCAGCGATTCTTCGCCGCGAGCCCTGTCGATCGCCTCTAACCACTGACGCGGAGTCGCGGCGGTGAGAAAGACTTCGTCGGGCAGTGACACGTCGAAGCTTCGCTCCAACTGATCACATAACTCAACCAAGGCGAGACTGTCGAGGCCGAGTTCATCAGTGAGCCTGCTGTCCATTGAGAGCGCGTGGTCGCGGTCCAACTGAAGCTGATCCAGCAAAGTTCGGATATCTCGAAGGACGAGTTGAGCGTCGCCGGAGGTCCTCGTCTCTTCGGTCATAGTGAACGCATTCTCGAGCCCGCTGGTCGTCGGGGCATTCTGGGCGAGTCGACGTCAGCCCTCAGTCGTCGTGGAGCCGTCGTGATCATCTCTGACAACCTCTCTTCTTCAATAATGCTGCGTGATTCCCAAAAATGTCGAGCGGCGCGTCGAATTGTCGAAGTCAGTAGCAAACTACCGCTCGAAGGACGGCTCTTGATTCGCCAACCCTGCTAGACGTGTGTGGAATGGGAGTGTTCACCGCCGCGATCTCCGCCGGGCCGTATTGGTTCGGCGTCGCCGTGTTGAGCGTCGGCTGCCTGATCCTGTGCACGTGGGCCCGCCTTCGTCCGGGTCGTTGGAGCCCCCGCGCCGCCAAGGCAATCGCAGTGGTATTGCTCTCGGACTGCGTCGTCGACACCGTTCGCCAACTCGTGGATGGCACGTGGACGCTCCGATCGTCCTTGCCCCTCGCGCTGTGCAACTTCGCCCTCCTTGTGGCCGCGGTGGCGTGTTGGTGGCGAGCGCGGCAGTTGGTCGAACTGACCTACTTCTGGGCCCTGGCCGGAACGCTACAGGGGCTGGTCACGCCTGACCTCAACGTGCCCTTTCCCCAAGTCGAGTTCTTCGAGTACGTGATCGGTCACACGCTCATCATCGTGGCGGCCCTCTTCCTCGTCGTCGGACTGCGACTCCAACCGCGAAGGGGCTCAGTCCTGCGCGTGACGATCATCACGTATATGTACGTCGCCCTGGTCGGTCTGATCGACGCCATGATCAACGCCAACTACATGTTCCTTCGCCGCGCTCCTCATCAGTGGACGCTCCTGCGACTCATGGGCCCCTACCCGTGGTACCTCGTAACTGGCGTCATCATCGTTCCCCTGTTCTTCTCGCTCCTCTACAGCCCGTTCTGGCTGGCCCGTCGTCGAAACGACTCCGGCGTCCGCCCAATCAGCGCGTCACTTCGCAGTCGATGATGACGCAGTCTCCGGAACCCTCCTCGGTGCGCTCGCCGCGCCTACACAAATGGAACGACCGCGTCGTGCTCGGCGCGGTCATCGCCTCTTTCGCCTCGGGCTTCGGCCAGTTCGGCGTCGTGACGGCGTTGGGCAGCGTGGCGCGAACGTTCGGCCACCTCGTGCACGGCGCGACGATCGCCGACCAGGCCGGGCTCTCCGGTACGAAACTCGGCGTCGGACTCGCGATTATCCGACTGGCCTCGCTCGGCGGGCTTCCACTGACGGCGATGGCCGATCGATTCGGCCGACATCGCATGCTGATCACGACCGTCGGACTCGGACTCGCGGCCACGGTGCTCGCGGCCGCGAGTCCCGGATACTGGTGGTTTGTCGTGATCTTCGCCTGCGGTCGACCGCTGCTCAGCGCCACCAACGCGCTCTCCGAAGTCATCGCCGCGGAACAGACCGATACGAAGAGCCGCGCCAAAGCCCTCGCTCTCGTGGCCGCGGGCTACGGGATCGGAGCGGGTCTCACCGCCATCATCCACAGCCTGGCCTCGAAGACGTTGGGATTTCGCGGACTGTTCCTGCTCGCGATCGTTCCCCTCGCGCTCTTGCCACTCATCAGCCGGTGGGCGACCGAACCGGACCGCTTCGAAATCGCCGAGGTCGCGTCCGACCACGTCGTGCCCGCCCTCGGTGCCGTGGGTCGGGCGTTTCGAAAGCGCTTGATCCTGCTCTCGATACTGGCCTTCGCCCTCTCGTTCATCACCGGCCCGGCGAACAGTTTCATTTTCCTCTTCGCCCAGAACATCGATCACCTCTCGGGTGTGACGACCGCGGTCATGGTCGTGGGCGCCGGGGCGACCGGTCTCGCGGGGCTCTTGATCGGGCGTTGGATGGCCGACCGCTTCGGGCGTCGGATCACCGGCGCCCTCGGTATGGTCGGCCTCGCGCTCTTCGGCGTCCTCTCCTACGCCGGCCCTCGCTACGACTTGATCGTCGGCTACGTGCTCGGCGTCATGTTCGGTTCGATCTTCGCCCCCGCGGTCGGCGCGCTCGTCAACGAACTCTTCCCGACCTCGGTTCGCGCGTCGGCGTCGGGCTGGTTCCTCGCCGCTGGCGTCCTCGGCGCAGTCGCGGGACTCGTCGTCTTCGGCGCCATCGCCGACATCGGCAACCATTTCGCCTTGGCCGCGGACCTGACGTTTCTGCCCGCGATGCTGATCACCGCGCTGTTCTGGACGCTGCCCGAAACGAAGGGCCGCGAACTCGAGGACCTCTGGACCGACTGACGTTCGACCGGTCAGTTGAGCGGCGTGGTGACGCTCGTCCCGTGGACGAGTTGTTCGCGTTCACCGTCACTGAGCCGCCAGGCCGACGAGCGACCCTTCACCGTCCAATAGCTCGGTCCGCCGACGATGGCGGTCTCCTCGTCAATGCCCAACACCGTGACGGAAGGATCGTGGGGCAACAAGAACCGCGTGACCATGTCCGGGATGCGAGCGGCGAACGCGTCGAAGTGAGGAATGACGCGTAGGTGGGGCAACAGCCCGAGTCCTTCGGTGCCGCCCTCGCGCGGGTGGCGAAGTGACGGCACCCACGACGAGAACGCCATCGCCCCGGCGCTGCATCCGGCCAACGCCGCGCCAGCGCGCCAGGCGGAAACGATCGCCTCCCACACCAACGTGCCCCGAAGGGTCTCGGCCAAAAACGCGGGATGACCACCCGAGAGATACACCAGTCCCGCGCCATCAACCTGCGCCGCGATTACTGGGTCATCGGCGTCCTGGCGTTCATTGACTTCGAGGATCACGGCTTCCACGCCGAGTCGATCGGCTTGGGCCCGGCCCAAGTTGTGCCACCGTTCAACGACGGGTGGGCCGTCGGGTACCGCCGCGGTCGCCAGTTGGACGTAGCGCGGCGGGCGACCGGCGATGAGCCCGCCTTCGATCTCGGCCATCTGGGGAAGGTACTCACCCGATCCGACCAGGGCCAACGGGCCCGGGCCCTGATTATCGCTCATTGGATCCCCACTGATTCACGAATCGCGGACTTCGCAGCGTCGAATCGACTCAACGTCCATCCACTGCTTGATTCGTTTCACAATAATGGCGGGCACTACGAGTTCAGCGCATACGCGTCTCGACGAGCGATGTCGCAGGCGCGCGTCGACCGAACACCGTCCTCTTTCAGAGCCGGCCGATCACGAACCAAAGATCGGCACTATCTGAGCGCGGGCGATCGCGTGGAAGCGAAGGTTGAAGCCGACGATCGCCGCCGAGGAGTTCGCCTCGACGTCGAGGCGCTCGACGTCGAGGGCGTGAACGGTATGCACGTAACGATGCGCGGGGTCACCGGCCGGTGGCGCGGCACCGACGTAGCCCCACGTCCCGGCGTCGTTGCGTAGCTGCAAGACACCGTTGGGCAGATCGTCGGATCCCTCGGAACCGGCGCCGGTCGCGAGCTCGTTGACGTCGGCCGGAATGTTCACCGCGAGCCAGTGCCAGAAACCACTGCCCGTGGGCGCGTCGGGATCGTGGACGGTAACCGCGAAGCCCTTCGTCGCCGGGGGAAAGCCGCTCCACGAGAGCTGCGGCGAAAGGTTCTCGCCGCTGTAACCCATGAAGTTCGCTACTTGTGCGTTGGTCAACGTCGCACCATCGCCAATGTCGTCAGACGTCACTTCGAAGCTGGCGACCTCCGGGAAGAACGCGAAGGTGAGCGGCGGTCGATTGGATTCGGTCATGGTGTCCCCTTTTGTCGAATGGATCAATGTTCCTTGACTGTAGTCATGTTGGATCAGCCGTTCACCAGAAGCTCAGCGTCCAAGAAGGCAACGGTGTCATTGCCAATGTGGTGTCGTCATCGCGCAGCGGCGCCTCAGAAACAATCGAGTCCTCATGGAGTACCGGCTCCATGAGGACGGTTCGCTCGCCACATGCGCAACGATTCGAAGACGATTTGTCGCCCATTTCGTTGCTTTCTCGATTTCGCAACAAAAACGTCATATGTTTACCTTTTCTTGAACATCGTTTCTCGATCGTTCAAATTCGAGTTGCTTGTGAAACCGATGTGCACACTTTCGCGGGCGCGACATGATCGACTTTCCCGTCGAATCAAAGGCGATGACAAAAGGAGATCTTCCGCGAACGACATATTGTCAACATCGCGAGATGAGAATCTCACCTCGCGCTCCAGATAATGGCAACGAAGAACAACGCACAATCTTGTGACGACTGAGCCGACTTTGCTCTTTCATATGACGAAGCACGTGTTTCGCGCGTTACCGTTGTTATAGGTAGCAACAAGTACAAAACGGAGTTGGTCATGCACACAAAGAAAATATTCGGTTCACGACGTCACGTCCTGACTCGGGCCCTCGTCGCCACTGCCCTGTTGGGATCGACCTTCCTCGTTGGTCTCGCGACCACCGCATCAGCCGCACCGCCGTATCACCTGGTCATCGCCACGCCACTACCGTCGACGACAGACGCCAGTGGCGTGGCGCTGGCCGTTCAGCCCGTCATCGATATTGACAACTCATCCGACACGCCCCAAACCGGTCTCACTGGCCCCGTCACCGTATCGATCACGACCGGTGGCGTATCGGTCACGCAGACTTCGGTCGCCGCCGTTAACGGCGTCGCCACCTTCACGACACTTGGCCTCAACGCACTGGTGGGTAGTTACACGTTGACGTTCACTGACACCGCCGACGCCGCAGGGTCCGTAACCTCCGCTCCAATCTCCGTCACCGTAGGCGCCGCGAAGGCACTCGCCTTCGGCACAGCACCCGCAGCTGGTGCCGTCAGCGGAGCTGCCCTCACTCCACAACCTGTTGTTGACGTTGTCGACTCTGGTGGCAACACGGTGACGACAGACACCTCGACGGTGACTGCCGCCTTTACGGGTGCCGGTAGTTCGTTGGTCAACAACACCAAGGCTGCCGTGGCGGGCGTCGCGACCTTCAGTGGGCTCGCGATTACTGCACCCATCGATACGACTTCTGGGGTACTGAACTTCACTGATGCTTCCCTAACTTCGGTCGCGTCGGTAACGATGTCAATCACTGGTCCCGCGACCAAATTGGTGATTACGACGGCTCCTTCGGCTACTGCCGTTACCGGCGTCGCACTGGTGCCTCAGCCAGTCGTGAGCGTTGAAGACGCGAACGGAGATGTGGTAAAGGGCGACACTTCGACGGTCACAGCGGCCCTCGTCGCTGGCAGCGTCGGTTCGACGATCTCCAATAACTCCAAAGCTGCGGTAAACGGCGTCGCCACGTTTAGTGGGCTCGCCATTAACGCCGCACCGGGAAACTACAACATCACCTTCTCCGATAACCTACTGACCTCAGCTACGACGACGTTGCCGATCGCCGTCGCCGCGAAACTGGTCATTGTCACCCAGCCGTCGGCCACCACCGCGGCCGGTGCGCCCTTGGTAATCCAGCCAGTGGTCGACGTCGATGACTCGGGTACCAACCTGGTCACGTCGAACACCACAACGGTCAC